>SWCA01005075.1_pt1 | contig 120262 bp, 115 predicted proteins | sample 4692961 | NCBI WGS metagenome assembly SWCA01 (sample SAMN10267275, study PRJNA491770) | bioreactor metagenome | isolation source: DHS bioreactor inoculated with | place: Japan: off Shimokita Peninsula | reverse complement strand
AAACATCGGGCGACTACGACTGGTAAAGTCTAACCCGGTAATTGACACTGCTGCCACTGGCCGACGCACAGGCTAAAAACTTAGCATCATCCAGGTCTACACAAACTGATTCTGGCAATGAAGGAGCTTTAAAGAATTCTTCATTTTGGTACACGTAATCCAGTATTTTTGAGAGGTCAATACCAGGTCTTTCCTGAGCGAATATTTCACCGACATGCCGGTATTCAGCTATTATCTCCAGGGAAATCACGACCTGAATTTTTTCACCACGCCACACTTGGAGAACCTGGTATGGCGCTCACCTGAAGAAAACCCCCGATATGATGGTTGGTATCAATGACAACTTCCACTCATGACCACGTGCTTCTTTAATTGCATTGGTAATATCAGACAGTTTTAGACCTGCGATCTTGGCTTGTGCACGTGCTTGCTGGATCAGGTCGTCAAACTCACTGATAACTGGTCCCTCGATGGTTTTAAGCATCAGAACGTCTTTTTCTCCTACAACAACAAACTGGATCCCTTCCACGAGGTTCAATTGTTACCTGATTTTTTCTGGAATTACTATTTGTCCTTTGGAGGAAATTCGGGTAGTAGCAAGTGTGCTTATTGGCATCTCCTAATTAGTCTTACTAGTAAGATTATCCCAAAATGAGAATAAAGTTTCAATGGTTATTTGATGATACACTTCCGCGGATTCGAACCACTGACCTCCGGCTTATGAGTCAAAATCCTGAATCCGTGCCATTTGTGCGGCGGGCTCTGCAAAGTAGCTGACCTGACGAACGCTGGTTCTTACCTGCCTGGCACGCAGCGGTCCCACAAGGGGATGACATAGCTAATCGATATTCGTATGGTAGTTATTTTATATGGGTTCGTCAAGTGTATACTCCTCTATTTGGTCAATAATCTGTGGGACTAACTTAACGCCTGGTACGAAAATCGGGGGCAAGTCATATTTTGAACCAATCTATCGATATAAGGAAGACTCGTCTTCGGTAGAACCTTACTGGGAAAAATTAGGGGAATTGAAATAAACAAGTGATTTTTCCAACCATGCTTATTTTACGTAAAATATAAGTATAGATGGAAAATTCATCAAATATCTTTGAATATTATTGGATAATTTGCTTGTGTTTTACTTCCTGAATAGCACGAACAACATAATTTTCCAAAGTTGTAATTATCGAGATTTCCAAGTATTGCATTGTTGTTGTTTGTTGGTATAATATTTCATGTAACCGTAACATCAAATACTGAAGGTTGTATTACACAAAATATCATGTCACTCAGCAAACAAGAAACCGAATTTCTTACTACATTTTCTGCATCTGGAAAAAGGGTTTTCTCTTACCAACAGGCTACTGATTATTGGCAGTCAAAGGTAGCGGCAACGAATACTCTTAGCCGTCTTGTCCGAAAAGGATGGCTCCAGCGCCTGGAACGCGGATTATACATGATCATTCCACTGGAAGCTGGTCCCGAAAGACTCTGGTCAGAGAATGCATTGGTATTGGCATCTAATTTGATCTCGCCGGGAGCTGTTGCATATTGGTCAGCTCTTCGTTTTTGGAATATGACGGAGCAAATCCCTCGTGTTCAATTTATCCAAACAACAAAAAGGAAAAGACCCCTTGTGATTCAGGGAGTTGAATTCCAATTTATTTACGTGTCGGAACGATATTTTTTTGGAATTAGTACCCGGAAAATTGAAGATTTGCCAATTATGGTGACAGATCGCGAAAAAACCATAATCGATGCAGCAAGCCGGCCTGAGTTAAGTGGGGGAATCATTCAATTAGCACAGGCAATGAAGTCTTCAATAAATTCCGTTGATTGGGAAAAACTCGACCATTATTTGGACCAATGGGGTGGTGGCGTGGTGGCTAAACGACTTGGGTATTTAGTAGAAACGCTTTCTTTGCCTATCCCAGATCGAATTTCGACGATAAATCACTGGCAAACCATGATCTCTAAAGGGATTAGCCAATTAGAACCCGGTTTGGGACAATCGGGACCAGTTGTTACCCGTTGGCAACTTCAGATAAATGTTCAAATAGAATCCCAAGAACAATAATTGGAGTAAAGAATGATAAGTGAAGCTGAAGTTCGCCGGATTGCCGCTGCAATAAAAGTTGATCCGATGGTGATCGACCTGGATTATAGCCTTGGATGGTTTTTGCTTGGTATGCGAAAAACAAGTACTTCATTCGGAGGTTTGATATTCAAAGGGGGTACCTGTTTGCGAAAGTGCTACTTTCCTGATTACCGGTTTTCAGAGGATCTCGATTTTACTGCCATAAATCATCTATCACCTGCCGAGGTTGAAGGCTGGATTACGAAAAGCGTTGATTGGATTAGCGATCATGATGGTCCTGATTTTCGCGTCCAACCGGTCCACTTTGAGGTAGTGGATGATGAATACGGAAGTGAATCTTATCAGGCTCGTATCTATTATCGTGGTCCTCTTCGTTGGGGTGGATCAACGAGAACTGTCAAATTGGATGTGACAAGAGCGGAAAAAATTCTGCTTCCGGTAAATGAAAAACAAATCATACACCCCTATTCAGATCAAGGAAGTTTTAATGATATTGCTCTACCGTGTTATTGCCTAGAAGAAGTAATAGCTGAAAAAATCCGAGCAGTTGGAGGCCAGCGAAGGTTTGTAGTTTCAAGAGACCTATACGATATCTACAACCTTGTTTCATTTGGTATTAATATCAATGAGGTTAAGCTGATCTTACAAGAAAAATTAGAAATAAGGGGGGTAAGTCTTGAGGGGATTGATATAAAAAACATAGAACAAAGGCGTTCTGAATTTGAGAGAGACTGGGAGCGTCGACTTAATTATTTGGTAATAAGCAAAGGTCTAGATTTTGAGATAGCCTGGCAGTGCGTTTTACAACTTCTGGATGAAATTAAAAAACAATAATTTAATCCACGAATATTCTTCTTACTGATGAGATAAGTGAGTTACATTACCCTGAATTCAGATACAATTTTCGTATTTCGTCACAATATACGAAATAGTGACGAATTACGAAAATTCAGTAATTGTAGGCCAAATAGTAACAAAGATGGCGCTTTTAGGAATCGGAAGGTATTTGATTTGGGTTCAAGCTCGATTTTGTATACGAAAAATTGTTTTTATTTGTACATACAGAAATTGTCCCCCTAGGATAAGCCCTTTTCCCTTACTATACTCAAAATAATCTGACAATTGAATAACCTATTCTTTCAATCGTTGGCCGGACTCAACCTGCTGGATGCGCATTTTAATAACGCAATCAAGAGCGTCCTGTTTTTGTATTTAAAAATTACCATGAGGATTCATACGAACTTTTTTCTCTCCTCAGTTTGAGGTTCTCGCGAAAAGACACAGACCTTCATAATTTTTTCGACTTCTTCTTTGGAAAAAGTTTCAACGGGATGCGTCTGAAATATAGGAGCAGCAATTTCAATAGCAGGGTTGGCATACCTGAACTCCACATGCAACCAGCCGAAAAAGGAACGAAACGTCACCCACACATTACGAATAGACTTGGCGCACAATGGCGTTGTACTTCCATTGAAGCGCACCGGCTTGTACTCGGTCCTCAACCAGGCCATGTAACCGATCAGGTCGGAAGTCTCAATTTCCAAAACCTCTCGATTTCCAATGTAATCCAACCAATGACTGAGGGTGAACTCATAAGAAGTGATCGTGCGTGGGCTTAATCCTTCTGCCGTCTTGAATTTAAGATATCCATCGATGGCTTTTACTAAAATAAGTGATACTTTGGGTTTTGACGAACCCGGCGTGCTGCGGTTCATAAGAAATTCCTCCATTTTGCGAAGCATCCCTTTGGGAGAAAAAATGTCTACCGCTGTGCGCCGGGCTATCGCGCAGCATCCCGTAGGGAACGAAAAACCAGAGCCCGACAGACTCTGGTTTGACTTTAGTAGCGGGGAGCGGATTCGAACCACTGACCTCCGGGTTATGAGTCAAAATCCTGAATCCGTGCCATTTGTGCGGCGGGCTCTGCAAATCAGCCGACCTGACGAACTCTGGTCCATGCTTGCCGGGCACGCTGCGGTAGCTAATCGATATTCGTATAGTATCTGTTTTACGTGGGTTCGTCAAGTACTTTTTCTTGCTTTTCTTCATTCCTCTTTCCAATTCAATTTATTCAAATCTATTTTCTCATGGGGGATGCGTCCTCCCTGATTCAATAATGGTGCAACACACTATTAATTTTTGATTCCCCAGTCATGGGTGTTCCACAATCTCAATAAGCCTGCATAAGGTAAGGGCTAATCCTTTCCCCCTGCCCGTCTATTTGCGCACCTGTTTGCCGGCTAATTTATAAGGTTCGGAGAGCCATTCAAGATGCCAGATAAGGATTTTGATTATTTTTTCCCTCAAGCAAAAGCTAACCCAGTTGAGCTTAGAGGATATGTTTGGAAAGTCATAGTGGATCCAACCCGCAATAACGATGACCCAGGTATGTTCTTCGGGAGATTATTTCGAATGATCGATATCCGACTCAATCGAGACGAGAAATCTACCTGGCCGGAAGGGATAATTTTTGAGAATGTGACCTCAGGTTGTCGCCTCACTTATCAAGATGGCTTATTGATGGACCTGACTAATTCCAAAGTAATTCAGAAAAAGCCAAGAGTACGTGATCGTAGCCGGCGTTCTGTTTGCAGTAGTGACATAAAGGATAAGTCCATGACTACAAAACCAAACCACATTTCATCAAACAGTTTGATGCGCCGGTTTGTATTGATTCGGGCGGAAGATCTCACCGGTGTCTCAGGGACTGGTGAAGTTGCAGAAGGAACAGTATTTAGCAGTGGTTTAGCGATCATTCACTGGCTCAGGGAACCTTATGCCATGGGTGTTTATCAATCTCTCGAAGATGTCATTACTGTCCACGGTCATGAAGGCCGAACACAGCTGCAATTTATCGATTAAGGAGAAATCAAATGACCACAAAAATCATCACCATCTCGAACCAAAAAGGCGGGGTAGGAAAGACAACCACCGCCGTAAATCTGGCACATGCTCTCACTCTGAAAACTAAACAAGTGCTGTTGATTGACCTTGATCCTCAAGGACAGTGCGCAACCAAGTTGGGTATGGATAGCCAAATGGGAACGTATTATTTTCTGACAACCCAACCAGGCTCTCCAAGTGAAATAACATTTATCCGCCAATGGGTCCGTGATACAGGTCGTGATTTCTTACAGTTGATTCCAGGGAACTCAATGACCTCCGCTGCGCAAATGATGTTGGGTGTCCAGGATCAACCAATCTCCTACATAAAAGGTCTACTAAAAACATTCACTAAAGATCGGTTTGATTACATCATTTTCGATACCTCCCCATCAGTGGGTGGCTTACAGGAACGTGCAATCTGGGCGGCTGACCTGGTGATTGTTCCTACGGCAACTGAATTCGCATCATTAGATTCTTTAGCGAAGACAGTCACAACCATCCAAACCTTGAGGGACAAAAAGAATTGGCAAGGAGGATTGCTGGGGATATTACCTACCTTTTTTGATGGAACTAACGAGTCACGCGACTCCCTGCAGGATCTGCAGGCAACATTCAGCGACAAGGTGCTTTCCCCCATTCATCGGGCGACTGTCTTGCGTGAATGTTGGTCTGAGGCAAAGACCATTTTTGAGTATGCGCCAGAAACGCGGGCTGCCGAGGAATATAAAGTTTTGGCAACTCTCGTATTGAAATATTAGAGGTTACGATGGCTAGGCGAGACGCATTTACAGGTCTACGTGACCCTAATCCAATAACCGAGGTTGAGGAGGATCAACAGCAAGTATCTACGATGATCCCACGACAGCCCTTAGATTTAATTCCCACGGCAGACCTCAGGAAGAAAAGATCCCGTAAGTGGGAACAGGAACATCGGCTTGAAACTGTAACGTACCGAGGAATACCTCAGCAGGTTGTGGATTTGATTATCAAAGATTCTCAGTCTCTTTCGGTTCCTAGAGATGAAGTCGTTAGGGCGTTCCTTGAATATGGCGCAAGACTTTACCGTAATGGAGAGATCAAACTTTTAGCGTACCCCAAGGCGCAGAGAATGACCCTGTACTCTGAAGGCAATGAAGGAATCCCAATCTTGCCTGTTCAAAAACCGGCAAACCATAAATGGTTAGCTGATGCATTCCCGGTTCCAGATAAGAAAGCTGGTGGAACTAAAAAGAAAAATTTCAGGAAAGACCAAAAAACCGTCCCCCAATGGGAAGTAAGAGCGACATTCCGAATTCCGGCTTTATTAAAGGAAGAAGTTCGGTCGATCGCGCGGGAGCATACTTTACCGGTCGGAGAAGTTGTCTGTTTCTTCGTTATAGAAGGTTCACAGGCTTTTCACAATGGAAGCTTAATCCTGCAACCGTCTCCTAAGACAATAGGGAAGACTTTATTTCTGGAGTGATGCAAATGGCCTCTAACCGTTCCTGGAAAATCAACAATTTCATTTTCACTCCAAGAATCACGTCTGCGTCCATGCTGACGTGCCGCAGACGTGCTGCTGACATGCCGCAGACGTTGACGCAGACGGAGTTGCTGACGTTGAAACCACAGAAAGCCCGTAAAGGGGTCTTTTCTGGAATGAATGGGATAACTACCGTTCTTTCAACAAAGGCTGTAAATGTGCCTTTATTTCGCTTTATTCGAGATTAATTTTTTATCAATAGGAATTTTTTTATGAATGCAGTCATTGGATTTTCACCGCAGAAAGCCTGGCAAGCGGCCATTGCTAACCTCGAAATGGATATGTCGCGGGCGGCTTTTAGTACATGGGTGAAGCCAACCCATCTGGTGGATTTTTCAGATGACACCTTTGTGATCGGCTGCATGAATTCATATGGCCGTGAGTGGTTAGAAAACCGATTAACGACCACCCTGCAGCGATTCCTAATGGGGGTGATGAACAGAGAGGTTAAGGTTCGTTTCGTTGTTTGTGACCAGGAAATTGATGATGGGGATGATCTCACTCAGGAAGTTAATCCAGACCAGGAAGATTCTCAGGACAATCCCATTGAGTTGGATATCCATTACAGCTCCATCCGGAATTACCTAATTGAGCCAAGCCGGGTAGTTCGCTTACCTGTATATTACCTGCGCTGGCTGCCATACGTCGGATCACAAATGATTTTCTTGATCATGGCATTGTGGCAGGAATATTACCTGGCGAGCAGTGGAAAGGCTCGAAAAGGGAGCTGCAAAGTTGCCGTTCGCGCTGAGCGTATTTGCCAATGGGCTGGGATCAGCCGGGCTCAGTTCTTTCGCTTGTTACAACCCGGTAGCAGTCTGGGATGGTTTGCGAGAAAGATTGACACCGATCATGAAGTGGATAAGCGATCAGGTAGAGCCAAAAAGTCCTCCAACAAATATGAACTATTCGAATCCCCGCTGACACCTGGGGATGCAGAAGACTTGAAAACTTTCTTTCTGGCTCATGGTATCCAGGATTCCCCTCAGTCCGCTCTCCAATTGGCTATCAACGCGAATCCAAAGGACATCTTGCATTATCCGGCGCGGCTCCCTCAAGAAGAATTCGACAAAATGATTCCACACTATCAGACCGTTCAGGATGTCATCCGGGAATTGATTGGTCACCGGCTCGACGGAGAACTTGGGACCCTGGCAGATCAGCTTGCTGACCGATTGTTAGGTCAGGGGGATTTCATCCTGGTCACCTGGTATTTTCTCAAAAACTGGTTACCGGTTCTCGGAGCAGATGCTGCCATGTTTGTCCTGGTTCTGCGCAATCTGTGCTACTTCAATGATGAGACGGGTGAGATCCGAGATGCAATCTGGATTGAGGGTGGATATCAAGCTATCGTAAATCGTCTAGGGATCAATAACGCTCGCGTTGTGGCGAACTGGCTTCCAGCCTGGATTGAGAGAGGAAAACGTAAGGATGAATTAAGTGATCGTACCGTTGATGAATTTTCTCGCCGGCAACGTCTTCAGGATCTATTAGCCCTTTTTGTTGAGCGCATCGATCATCGGATCAATTCTGAGGGCAGCTATAGTTGGAAATTCAAGGTACAGAGGATTGATCCACTCACTCCACAACACCAAGCCATCCAACAGGCTGTTTCGTCCCTTCTTGTGAAATCAGAAGATCATCGTGTTCAAGACGAATTAGATTCTTGGATCACTTTATTGGGCAATGGTTGCGCGCAGCGTCCCCGAGCGGAGCGAGTGGGATCTGAGACTGTCAAAACAGAACCAAAGGTTGTTTTGAGACTCTCCGATTTATCCAAGGATTGTTCTGAGACTCTCAAAGGTATCCTCAATGATTGTTTTGCGACGCTCGACCCGGAAGCCAAGGGTTGTTTTGAGACCCTTTTAAAGATTCTCAAAAGCTTTAAAGATTCCCCAAAAGAAAAAGATACTTCCTCTACCCAAGATACATCGATTTTGCTGAACGATCCAACCAGTCAATCGGTGGCAGTGGTAACTGATTCGAGTGGAAATTGGTCATTGGAAAAATTGTTGGCGCGCGCAGACAAGAAAAATAGGCAAGCTTTACTCGATCAAGAAAAGAACGCTTTATCTTTTGTATCCTGGATCATTCATGGTGCTTCCCAACCTAACATCCAGAATCCGTACAGCCTGGCCATCGCCAAGCTAAAAGAGAACCCCAGAATCGGAGCCGGCGGAGCGAGTGAACGCCTGGCTGAATTACAGCCGCGAAATCTTGCCCGCCTGATAGAGCAGTCGTTCACTTTTTATTCCCCAACAGATCAAAATTGGCGACGGCTTTTTGCAGAGGTGAAAAGGGATCGTATCCGGCTTTTAGCAGATGCGCTGGGATTGGTTCTGGATATCGAGGAGGAAACAGGTTGGATGAGTAATTAAGCCAGACGCACTTTGTGGACTACCGAATTCAAACAAACATTCATAAAAAGGAGACAACAAATTATGGCGCAAGGAAATCTTACGTGGCAACGTGGCGACATCACCGGGGATATCTATTTTGATTATCTGCGTCCCCAGAATCAGGACCCTATCCCTTATGTTCGCCTGTACCTGATGATCGATGGCAGCCCGGAATCAAAACCGGTGAAGGGATTACGAGTGCTGGTCTATGGCACCCTGGCTGAATTGGTGTACGGACATGTCCAGAAAGGCAGCCGGATCGGCGTTGAAGGGCATATTCAACTGCGCTACCGGCCAAACACGACGACTCCTGTTTTTGAAGTCGTTGCCGAACGAGTTGAATTTATCCGCAATATTGATTATGAACGCGGAAAACAAGTGATCGCAGATTTAAAACAGCGTGGAAAACGAAATTCCGTAACCGATCTGGAAATCATCACACAAATCCTTGAAGTTGGAGAATTAGGTCATGTCAGTGAATAATCCTAGTGAACCGGAAATCCAGATCTCTGAAGAAAAACTACAAAAGCTTGGTTGGATACTGTTCGGTCTTGCGGTGTTTTTTACCATTGTTGGTGTGTTCGTTTCCCCATTGGATGACCAGGGAAAACCGGTTCTTCTCTTGCCAGAGGTCAAAGCAGTAGAAGATTACAGAAAATCTGCACAAACATGGATTTCTGAGTTGAACGTTTTGGATGGCGAGATCGCTCACATTATTGCTGCTGACCAACAAGGCGATCTCTTTTCTCAGTCCAGATCAGCCCAACAGACTCTCCAGCACGCTGTTGAGCTTGCTCAACAGGTTGATCGGACCCGGGTGCCCCCAATTGGCATGGGTATGCATGAGCAAATGCTCTCGACAACGCTGAGTTATCTTGAAGCTGCTCGCAGCTCTCTACAGTGGGTCAGCGCGCCAGAACAAGAAAATCAGGACCAGGCTATCCAATTACTTGAAGATTCTCGCCAGATGAAATCGGAATTGGAGAAAAACAAGTGGTTGATCTCACGTTAGAAGAATTCCAACGCAATCAGTCTACTCGAATCTCCAGAGAAATCATCGGGCAAAGCGAGGAGCACGAGCAAAAAATGCAAGCCAATGCTCAGAAATTATGGGAAAATGCCCACAAACATCTTGTCGCACTTTTAAGGCTTCTGGATCAGGATTACGATGAATCCTGTGAAAAAGCGACCCGTCCGTTGGAATCGTTTAGCGATGATGACTTGGCATATCTGATCCACGTCCGGCTTCGTGCTATGCAGGGTAATGCCTCAATAACGAAAATACCAGATGAAGCCATTGAAATCAAACTAAGTCTGAAAGAACTCAGTCAAAAGTATGCTGGTCTGGAACAAACGTTATTGGCCACACAAGAAATGAACAAGAAATTACAAGCTGAGAAATCTGCCTTAGAAGCCCACCTATCTGCTCTTCGACAGGTACAGAAAGATGTAGTGTCTCAGAATATTCAATCGCCCAAACTGGTCACTGATAATCCAGGAACGCTCACAACTATTCCTGATTGGATAAAAACCTGGAAGGAGTCGAAGGCCTTTGAGAAAACTTCAACTGCAATTCTTGTGATGGGCGAAATAGGGATCGCATTACGGCCGACTATCATAAAGGTGATGGCTAAACGTCTTTCGCTATCGGCAGCAAATAAAAATCTGGACGAAGCCTTAAATTGGTTGATGACAACAGAGGATAAATCATGCCCGATCTTAATTGAACAGATTGGGGGTGTATTGGAGCAAGGATCAAGTTCTGGCGGAAATCAACCAGCGGTATTACATCTGACTCAGGATGGTCAAGTTGCATTTCAAGTATTAAGTGGTAAACCCTCAAAGGAAAATGAATTTGATATGTTGTTAAGACACCATTCTTCACCAGAACATACCATTCTGAATATTCAGGCTGGGGAAATCCTAGTAGATGAAGGTTACCAAATTCGGGGACGGGCACAGTCTATCAATCTATCCAATGGCGAAACTTATATCCCGGATATTGTTGCTGTTGATCCCAAAACAGGTGAGGTTATTTTTGTTGAGGTGGAGCGAGATGTGAGTAAAGATCAAATTTCCAGAAAACAGAAATGGATGAAGTTCTATGAAGCTTCGAATGGAAACCTGTATGTGTTTTGTGATAATCTGAATTGCCAAAGAGCGATCCAAGGAGAGATCAATCTTGCTCTAGGTGGGTTGGCATATAACTCTTTCTTAACCAATTTGCACGGATTAAGAAATGGAAAACGAGCAGAAAAAGATGGCAGTATTTGGTTTTCTCAAAGACGAGGGAATAATTAATAGAACGGTGTGCACTTCGTTCTAACCACGTCGTTCCACTAGAGTCTTAAGGAGGAACGATGTTCTGTAATAACGAATAGGTACCAGAATGAGACAACATTGAGCTAAAGACTTTCTCAATAGTTCCTTATTACATCATTTGTCAAGTTTATTTAAATTATTTCTCTTATTCGGAGGAACACTTTTCAATAGAAATTCGAATAATTTTATCCATTGTTCAAAAGTAAGTTGAGTAGGTATGGCTTTAATTGGAAAACGATTATCTTTAGATAAACGTTTCCATTGTTCATATGAAAAAATATCTTTATACGCTGTTTTCAAATCCTTTTTCCAAGCTCCGAATCCATATTTTACAAATAATCTATATAAATCTGCGTTTTCATGGGAGACCAATGGGTTTTCTCGCTTGTGAATATGTAACAAGGAAACATTAACAGAAGGGACAGGGAAAAAATCAGTGCGCTGAAAATCCCAAACTGATTCAAAAGTAAACCAAGGCTTAGCAAGTATTGAAAACTCTGTTTCGGTAGGATTCCCTGAGAACTTCATTGCAGCTTCTTGTTGTAAAATTAAATATGCATCCTCTGGGGTGTTTGACGAATAAAGTAATTTTCTGACAATATCTGAAGTGATATTAAAGGGTATATTTGAAAAAACTTTGTATTTAGGTGAACTTAACTGATATCCTAAAAAATTCCCTTGATGGATCTCTACTTTGCTATTTTGACCAAAAATATCAATAAGTTTATCAATTAGATTCTTATCTAATTCGATAACAATCACTTTACCAGCTTTTTTAATTAATTCCCTGGTAATTATGCCGCTTCCAGCACCTATCTCGTAAACAATATCTTGGTCATTAATTGATGTTTTCGATATTAACTTCAATATTAAAGTTGAGCTCTTTAGGAAGTTTTGCGCAAGTTGAATGCGTTTTCTAACCATTTAACCTACCTTGGATAAAACTAATTTAATGTTTTTGCAACAAGACTCTTAATAATCTGACGATGCATTAAGAAAAAGAAAAATAATACAGGAAGGGCTGTAAGGGATAGAGCACTTAATGCCCGATCATACTGTAATGATGAAAAAGATATGACCATTGAAAGTACTCCCAATGGTAGAGTATAGGATTGATTATTACCCGAAACAAGTATTAACGCGAACAGGTATTCATTCCAAGCGCTAATCACGCTTAGAATTATAACTGTAAGAAGGGCTGGTTGAGATATGGGCAAGAAAATGCTCCAGAAAATGCGTGCAGTTGAGGCTCCATCTATTCGTGCAGCATCTTCTAGCTCAAGAGGTATCTGTTCAAAATAAACACGTAATATATATATTGATACTGGCAATCCAAATCCTACATAAGGAAATAGTAGAGAAATTAGCTTGTTGAGTAACCCCATTTCCCGTAACATCGAATAGAGAGGTATAAGAGTCACATGTGGTGGAATCATCATTCCAGCCAAAAAAAAGTAAAATAAAACCTGACTACCTGAAAAATGAATTCGCGCAAAAACGAAAGCTGCCATAGCGGCCAGAAAAGTGAGAAGAATAACGCTAATGACGGTTATGACAATTGAGTTAAGAAAATATAGTTTGAATTCTGGAACTTCCAAAACTAAACCGTAGGCGTTTAGAGTTGGATGGGTTGGCAATGCCCAAATGTTGCTTATAAGTTCACGGCTTGATTTCAGAGATGAATAAAACATCCAAATTAGAGGAAATCCGAAAAAAAACGAAAACAACAGAGCAATTGCATATTGCCACCAGATAGAAAGATGAAATAGGAGTTTTTTCACAAACTAATCTCTATTCACTTGAAGCGTTTTCGTGTTCGGTTGAATATCAGAAAAACAATTACTATAATGAAAGTAATACAAAAAAGTACAAAAGCAAGGGTGGTAGCATAACCCCAGTCCCGTAATTGGAAAGCTGTCTTGAACATATAGGTTGTTACCACTTCGCTGGAATGGTACGGGCCTCCTTGAGTCATCACCCATGTAAGATCGAAAAATTGCAAAGAACCAATTATGCTTAAAACGAAAGCAGTAAGTGTCGTTTTTTTTATAAGCGGCAAAGTTACATATCGATGAAGTTGCCAACTGTTGGCTCCATCTACTTTGGCAGCTCCATAAATCTCTTCAGGGATACTTTGGATAGCCACAATAAAGATAATTATGTAAAAACCTAAATCACGCCAAGTACTAACTATCATGACACAAACCATCACAATTCCAGCATCACCCAACCATCCGGAAGTATATTGTTCAAAACCAATCCACTTGAGAAAACTGTTTGCTAATCCAAATGATGGGTTGTAAACCCATTGCCATAATAAACCAACAATTACACCCGAGAGTACCAATGGGGAAACATAAAGTGTTCGAAAAAAAACCGATCCTTTTATCCGGCCAGTAAGCAATATGGCAAGTAGTATTCCTAATGGAATCTGTGTAACTAAAGACCAGATTAATACAAAAAAATTATTACCCAAAGCCTTCCAAAAAACTGGGTCTTTTAACAGGCGCGCATAATTATCAAAACCAATAAAATTCTCTGGCTTGCCTAGCCCATCCCACGAATAAACACTATAGTGGGCAGATTGAACGATAGGCCAGACGACAAATACCAAGAACAAAATTATTGCAGGTAATAAAAAAAGTACTGCTGTGATTCTGGCTTCTGTAAACTTCTTTCGGTGTTTTATGTTGACCGAATTGGCTATGTCCAAAACAATTTACTCCATGTAGATATTTGAAGGTACGTCAAGGTATATTTATCGAGTGAATAAAATTATATTAATCCCTCTTTATACAAAAGCACACTAAATTTTTTATAAACAGTTAACTGGCGTGCATAAATTACTTATTCAGTAGTATCGCAATGGAATCTGCCCAGAAAAAGAGCAGCAGTCCAAATTGAGATAAGCAGTAATTATTTCAATATAACTTGGAATGACTTCCCTAAAATAAGGCGAAGTCATTCCATATTGAAGTGCCCTTTATTCTTACTTATTATTTAGGCTTTCTGCAACAGCCTGCATGTTAGCAGCAGCCTGTTCAGGTGTGATAGCAAGGTCGAGGATTTGTTGAGCAGAATTCCAGTATTCATCTATCAATTTTGGAGGTAGATCTGTACCATATAGCAAATGTAAAGAGGGTGCTGTATCCAACATTTTCAACATTTTGGTGGCTAATGGATCATTAGAAAGCAAGTCCTCGGAACCTCTAATAGAGGGAATGAGGCCAGCATCCGCTAGATCTTTGGCGAATTGTCGACTACCTAGCATTTCAATGAGTGCAGCCTCAGCTTCAGGTGGTGCTTTCGTTGAAATGACCATCGCTTGACCTGTTCCACCCATTAAATCAGCAGGGTTTCCGATACCGCCATCAACAGACGGAAATGCCAGGATGTCGAGAGTATTGTCTGTGAATACTTTGTCGATACCACGATAATAATATGTCATCCAGTTGCCTTGTAATTGCATAGCAGCTCTACCAGTCATAAGAAGTGTTCCGGCATCGGATGATAGTCCACTATTAACGCCTTCTTCAAAACAGCCTGCTTTAGACGCTTCTTGAATTTTCGTCCACGCTTGCACAAATGTTGGATCGGTAAATGAACCTCCATTTGTTTGATCGTATGTTGCTCGCTCATACGCTTCTTGTCCACCAATACGGTTAATTAAGTAATCTGTATACAACGCTCCAGGCCATCTCTCTTTATTGCCCACGACAGCAGGTATTATCCCTACGTCCCTGAAAGATTTACAAGCTGCTAAGAATTTTGGCCAAGTAGTTGGTAATTCAACGTCATATTGGGCAAACAAGTCTTTGTTATAGAAGAACGAAACAAATACAATGTCCACTGGGACAGAGTAATGTTTTCCATTAAACGTACTTGGACCCAATGCGGCTGGTTGCCATATATTACTTGCGTCCCCATTGAGTGCTTCAATCTCGCGTACAACGCCGGCATCTACTAAACTTTTTAATACGCCTCCTCCCCAGTCCTGGAAAATATCAGGTGGATCGCCAGCGGCAATCGCAACTTGCAGTTGTGTCTTAAAGCTCTCACTTTCGATATAAGTAATATCGATTTGGACGTCTTGATGTTTGGCGTTGTAAGTGGAAACAGCATTCGCAAAAGCATTATGAGTGGCATCAGCTTCAACACCGATACTCCACATCTTTATTCGGACCGGTGTTGCTTTCACTGAGGTTGGTGTAGTACATGCCGACAATATGGTTATAAAAACTAAGATAATCAAAATAATACTAAACTTATGCTTGTTGTGGGTCATATGCGTCTCCTGAACGAATGTTGTAAAAACGGGAATTCACGTTCAATACAATTTGAGACTAAATTAATATTAAAATTATACTTGCATTTGGTGGACAACGCTATAAACTGAATTGTACCAACTAGATTTGCCATTCTATGGTAAAGCGACGTAATTACGTAAATTGCTTTGATGAGGAGAAATGACAGATTTTGATTCTGCTTTTTGATTTCCTTTTTTACCACCTCTCCTAAGCTAAAACCCATTCACTGATAGTGATTATTTGATGCCAAATGAGTAACCTTAATATAAACTCCAATCAGTTCATCCCACTATTTTTTGCATTCCATATGCGGAAAGTACTTTAGCTGAATCTATATTTCCGGCAAAGTACCTCTACCGGTTTATCGGCAACTGCTGCTATTGTTATGCTAACTATTTGCATCGCGGTGAATTGACATCTTTTGAATGGAAATCTCCTCTTTTATCTGCCAGAAGACTCCACTTTTGGTAAGTACTTTTTTATGGGATGGTTATCGGCTTGTTACCATGACGTTTTTAGCCTGATGTGAACTGTTTTTCTTGAGAGGAACTAATCATCAAAAGAAGGTACTTGATAATAAGTACTTTCCATTAATTTCCACAAGGTGTTCCGATAATAATTTTCGAAATTATCTAGATAGAACAAAAATTATAATGGGGGTTGAGTAAAAATAAGGTGATCAAATAAATTTTCTTTGTGACAATCGATTTGATTGTGTTTGCCATAGGGTGTACAACGAAAAAGTTGCTAAAAGAAATATCCTTTCAGTTAATTTATTTGACAGGTCTAAACTTACACCCATAAGAAGCCGGCTTACCCACCATTGTCCAGGATAATCTTTCAACCGTATTCCACCAAATCCCTGGCACTTCATACCACTTCGCGCCGGCTACATCCTTTGGGATATCTGGATCTGGGGCAGCACCACGAGCAAGAAACCCATCCGGGTGAATCCCAACTTCGGTATAAACGAAAGAATAGATGGGACATAGGGCGACAAGTGATAGCATCATTCCCCAACCACATCGGGAGGGCTCAACCGTTTTTGCAGCATCAATCCGGTCGGCAATAAAATCGAAGTAGGTCATCCCCTTTGGAGCCTGGGGAACCTGCATGGGCTGATTACCCTTATAGGCGACGAACAAGATGCTGGAGCAAATCGCCAGGATAACCGCAGTTTTGACAACCCATCCAATCAACTTAAGAATCACTACGATGAATTTCATTTTCTCCTTCATTCTTTTTATCTGTCTGATACTGATCTTCTGGTCGGGCACCTTCTCGTAGGATCCGGTTATAACGAATCTCCTCGCGATACATTCGATCTAGAGCAACCTCAATCACATCGCTTTCACTCCGTCCCATAACGCTTGCCATCGCTCTTAATTGACTCACGCCTTCTGGGCTTATTCGAAAAGATCGTACTGGTTTACTCGCAGAATTTGTTTTCGGCATGCTCGTTTTCCTTATCGGTTAGGTTATTTATAATGTAATACTCTAGTATTTCTTTGTCAAGTTAATTTCCGCATTTTTGTTAATTTAGTCAAATATGTCCCCCTAGGATAAGGGGTTTCTTATTGCTATGATTAGAGTCACAACCAAATATCTGTTCGGTCGCTGATAATCATCAGCTGTTCCAAAGAATCCTTGGAGCGACCATCAGCTTCTTCCCTGTCTACGCAACTTGAGTGCGTGTAAATAGGTGTTGAGATCTGAATGGTCGCTTTTGTTTTAACTTACTTTCGAACCCGTTAACCGGAAAAGGAGAAAAAATTGAAAGAAATTCCAGTCTCAAAACGCAATCTGATCATTGCCGTCATCCTGGCAGTTGTCATTGTTGTAGGTATCCTGGTGATCGAAAACTGGCCACTTCATACAGAGCAAGGTTCAGCAGCATTAACCAACGAAGATAGACTGGTATCTGCTGCAGCGGTCAATGCTATTGAGCAGGTCTTCCAGGTGAACTATCAGGAAGGAAAAGAAGCCTGGCTTGAGCGTATCTGCGAGGTAAGCACTCCCGCTGGATGCGAGCTGTTTTCGGCCGGCGCAGACCGTATGTGGGAAAAATACGTGGATGCTAAATCTGTGGTCACAGCTGCTTCTCAGGCAGTAGAAAAAGTAGCAGACAATGGTTCCGAGCAAGTCTGGCAGATGACCATCACGCTATCTTCTCCCTTACCAGGCAGCAATAAAACCCAGGATACAGCATATGTTGTTCTCGCGAAAACAGAAAATGGTGGGAAGTTTGATCGTTTCCTGATGGAAGAAGAAATCAATGCCATTCTCGCTCGGGGAAAAACTCCCACCGCAACTGTAGAAGAAGGAAAGAAGTAGTGAAAAGAATCTTCCTGATCATTGTCGTTATGACCTTGCTCATTCCATCGGTCGTAAATGCTCAGGGCACCGATCCCTGGTCAGAGGTTTTTCAGCCAGATGGAAATCTGAATCCTGATCTGATTGATCTGGGAGTTACCACAGATCACCCCGATTGGATGTCAATTGAACTGCCCTTTGGCCAGTCCATTGATCTTGATGCAAATTATCACCGCTATCAAACGCCTAGCGGGAATATCGTCGTCTTACCCTCTGCCTCGACGCTATTTTTTATGGCCATGAACCCCCAGGAAAGTGGTTTGACCGGCTCCTATGGATCACTGGGAAATGGTTACGGCAGCCTGATCTCTTTTCTTGGGCTTGTTGCCGGCGATAATCTGGATTGGAGCAAGGTACAGGCGGAACATCCAGAGTACACCAGCCCGGATCAATTCTGGGGAGCGGTTCTCAATGGTCAGCAGGATGTGTGGACCTATTTCTCCGGGTGGGGATTCATCACAACCCTGCTTCAAATGACTTGGAATGATGGCGCTCTCCGCTCGTTGTATTTGTTGTATTTGAATGGTTCACAAAACTGTGCGGCTATTCCTGGAGGTTGCTCGGGAATTGTCACCCCACCTCCTCCCCCAAGGGAGTGTCCTGATCCAACGGTTTCTATGCAACAACCTGTCCTCGTCATTCAAAAAACTGCGCCGAACAATCCCCTGGTTGTGGGACAAGATACCGAAAATCGCCGCGGTGCAGATATCCAGGTCAGGGTGACAGTTCCTCCAGTGATCTTCACCTGGTATGAGCCGATTTATGAAGAAAGAGATGTGTGCCGCTCAGCCAATTCCGGAGAAACCGCCAATTGCAATACCGGATCTGGATCAGCCGTTAATGATGGTGTCTCAGATACAGAAATGGTATTCAAGGAATGCCGGACACATGTAGAACATCTACCGGATGCGGTAGCTTCCCTGCAAGCTACTGCAACGTTGGATGCCGCTAGCCAGGATTGGATCACAGGTAGATTAGGTCAGACCCATTATGAAGCCTTCGTCCACCAGGCAAATTTCACCCTGATTCCCGGAATTGGTTCATGGACAGGCGGATGTGATGGCGGCGGCACCTGCACTGCTGCTGGTCAGGCACTCCGTGTTCCATTTGCAGATCCAGGAACCTTCAACTTGCGAATGGACGTAGTGACCACGGGGACTCGCTTCCGGGGAGTTCCAATCACCCAGCCGAGGCGAGTAGGGATTGATGGAACGATGCAAGTATATGTGGCTCTTCCGGCGCTGGTGCCATAAAGGTCAAAGTGCAGATTTTATCGATTGCGGTCGGTGTGTTGCTGACAGTCGTCCTGGGTTTCATGGCCGTCATCTATTTACTACTGGTGATTGGGTTGTGGTGTCCACGAAACGATTATGACAAGTAAGGAGGCATTAGTTCATGACAGATTATTTTGTCGTCTTTGCAGATTTTCTCGCTGCTCTGCCTACTTACCTGTTGAACGGCGTCCTCGCAACCATTTACTGGCTTGGCGAATCTGGAGCTGCTCTGGTAAGTATTCTTTGTGCAGGGTTGATCATCCGTTTCGTGGATCAACGTGTGCAATCCAGAGCAGCTTTCCGACCAGGACGAAGTGGGCGGGAGGCAACTACTCCGGATTTATACACAGCTCAAATCACGACGGCAATTATCTTGGTCATGTGGGTAATCAGCCAATGGGGGATGGGAGCACCGGTTCCCTGGCTGGGTGCAGCAATGTGGATCGCTGGCACAATCATCCTTTTACTGGTGCACATGCAGGAACATACCCTTTTATGGAATATGAAATCGGGAATTGCGATTTATTCCCTGGCCGTCATCGGAAGCCGGCTCTACCTGGCATACACCGCTCAATTATCAGCAGATCAATGGGCTGCCCTGATTGGGACATCTGAAAGCGCATCAGCTGTAATTGCGAATACACGCGGAAATGTAACCACGATTATTCTTTGGGCTTTGTGGTTGGTGATCCCGTTAGGTTATTTTGCCATGTTGCTGCAGCAAGTTCTGATCAACCCGATGTCGTTGGTCAATCCATTGGCAGGCGCGAGCGAGTTGATCAATCGCTATCGAACCAGAAGATAAGGTGATAGATGAAACCAGCACACAACATCGTGGGCTTGCTTGATTTATTACTCTACCTTTTTAGGTGAGAGTCTTATGAACGTCGGAAATTCTTGATTAACGCCAGATTCTATTTCAACGATTGGAGGTCAATATGTCACAACTGATGGATTTGCTACGCGGACCTGCTTTAGGCGTGATCGTCATGATCATCCTGATGGCAGTCGTCCTCATCATCACTGCATTTGCGGCGCTAATTGCCCAGATGAGTCTCTTGTTCCGGCTTCGACCTTGGAATACTTCCGAAAAGAGAAGTGAAACGGGGAAGGAAGGTTACCCACAAGAAACTTTTGAGCAACGTTCCGCAACTCATCAAGACCAGCGAACATCATCTCCCCATCGGCAGCGTTCACCACAGGTGGTGGTTGTCGAACCAAATACGAATGAGGTGGTTGATGCAATCTGGTTGGAAACAGTGAAGCAATAGCAATCCAGGGCTTCTTTTGCGCAAGCAAAAGCAGCCTCATGAATTTACCAGCTGATCTGGTTGGCGAATTGATGAGGCAGAACGCCAAGTACGGAGAAAAGAGAACGATGATTATTGGAAAGCTGACCGAAAAAATACCCTGGCTGAGAACGAAGGACTCTCTATCCATTCCAAACGACCTGGAAGTGGAAGGCACAGAGCTACATTTCAACGACCGAAATGAGCTGGACTATCTGGTCTTTCGTGTCACAGAGCGGGAAGGCCCGCGGGAATATCAGGGATACCGGGCGGTCCGGCTACTGCAATTACGCTACATCTCTCTGGAAGCTCGCCGGGATGCTGGGCTGCTACAGAAGATGCGTACGGTCTTGCGTGGTTTATATGGCGCTCAAGTGGATCTGGTTTATCTGGCTGCCGGCGTTTTTAAGAACCCCAATGTTGGAATTGTTCAATGCTATGGAGTCGCTGCGTTTTCGCCAAAGAAAGATGAAGCTATCCAGCGTTCTTTTCGTGATCTATCTGCCTTACGAGCCGGATTGGTGGGTGCTTACCGTCAAATCCGCCTTGAACCACTTTCAACTGAAGTGGCTCAATGGTTAGCGCGTGCTCTGGAGCAGATGCCTTATGCCATTGTGGCTGTTGGGCATCCAGATCCACGTGAAAACGCCCGCGGTGGTGATTCTTCGATGCGTGACCCATTAGTATCTGGAAGTCAGGGTGCACAACAATACTCCATTCAACAGAATGAACTGCTCTTTCGCGGTATGAGCAGCCTGGAAGAAGAATTCTTGTTGATGCTGCTCACAAATCATGTTCGTCTTGAAGATATTACCCGCATGTTGGCTGGTATGTTGGAAGATACCTCCGTTTACGCTTCCCGTCAGTTGGGAACTCGGGCTGCTTCGTTTGGAATCAGCCTGCCGGCCATTTTGACTGGGGGACTCGCCGAAAACGCATCCAGGTCTTATGGCACAAACCATTCGAGCGGCGTCACCCAGGGTGAAGCTGCCACAGATGGCGTCGCAAATTCAGAAGGCCAGGCGCACACCACGGGTCATGCCAGCACTCGCGGTTGGGCGCACACGGTTGGAATCTCCGAAACCGATACGATTGGTTCGTCTTCCACGGTTGGAACTGCAGTCAGTCAAGGGACGGCTCATACCGAAGGAACAGCAGTAACCGATGGAACGTCCCACTCTGATTCGTCCGGTGTAGCGAACTCTCATACGGATAGCTCTTCCTATGGCGTGAATGGCGGTGTGGGTGGGAGTATTGCTCCGGCCGGCGTAGGTTTATCGGCTAATGTGGGAGGGAATGCTAATTGGGGTTCAGCAGATGGTGTGGTCGTCAGTAGCGGATCATCCGACTCAAGCATGCATTCGGTCACACAAAGCCAGGCAGACACCGTTTCGCAAAGTATTACTCAGAGTCAATCGAATACAACCTCCCAAAGTCATTCGACGACGCAATCGGAAGCTTGGACTACCTCTGGAGCTGAGACGGATTCAGTAGCCGACACGACCAGCACATCTACCACCCAGAGCCATGCAGATACAAAAAGCACAGCTCGATCTGAGACAGATGGTGTTGGCTTGGGGCAAAGTATTGGACGCGGAATAAGCGCCGGGATGAGTGTTGGTGTAGCTCCTTCTTTCTCGCTTTCAAACGCTTATCAATGGCAGGATGATCCTTATATCCTCCTCACGGATATCATGCGCACTCAACGCAAGTTGTTGGATATAGCCAGTCGGGAAGGTGCTTTTTATACAGATTTGTATGCTTTGGCCACCAGCGAACAAGGCATTCAGGCGATGATGGGGCTCATCCCCGAAGCATTTCATGGCACCGAGGATGTCGTCGCAGGTGTGCAAACCCGTGCGTTAACCGATCCGGAACAGGCTTATATCGGCTTACATGCCCGTGCGTTCACCCCATCGACCCGCATCGAGACGATTCCAGAGGCAATGAGTGGGTATGCAGATTCGACCTTACTCACCATGCTTCAGGTGGCAGCTTATACCGCGCCAGGCATGTTCGAGCAGGGATCAGCGCTCACCACCCAGGAGGAAACCCCCGCATTTGCTTTTTATCCGGATATGCCTGGAAATATCACTCTTGCCCGGCAGTGGTCGAGTGAAACAGGTTTATTAACAGATACTTTTCTAAAGTTATCTCCAGACCGCCATTTTCATACTGCATTTGTCGGGGATACCGGTTTTGGAAAATCGATCGCTGCCGAACGCCTGGCTTATGAGACGACCCGTTTCTGGCATTACCGCACCATTGTGTTGGATTTCGGACAGGGCTGGCGTAAAGCATTGAACTGGCCAGGAGTGGGTCCGAAAGGTTCAGAAGACAGTCTTGGACACGTGGATATCCGTCAACTCTATCCTGGTTCCCCACGCCCTCTCCGGTGGAATATCCTGCAAGTACCAAAAAGGATAGAACCCGGCCGCTACCGCAGCATGGTGGCTGAGCTATTTGCGAATGCTGGCAGGATGGGAGCCAGACAGTTGGGTTTCATGCGCCGTGCGCTAACCGAATTGTATTATGAGGCAGGTGTTCTGACCGGCGATCCCAAACTGCAGAATGGTCCCTTAGGACATCTTCAGGATGAACGGGAGGTGGAGTTGATCCGCAATGAACGTCGGAGTCTTGGCGAGGATCTGAATGAACTTCATCCTGGAACCTTATTAGAAAGTCTCTCGCCGTCCGAACTACAAGCTCTAGCGGTCTACCGTAGCCGGAAATTGGATGTTTCCAAATGGGTTGATCGTCTTCGAACCTACAAAGAGAAGCTTGAACGTGATCAGGTAAGTCGTACCAGTCTGGAGGGTGTTCTCCTTCGATTGGAGCAATTCTCCGAAGGACATATGGCAAAGCAATATGGATCTTCAGCCAGTGGAACCGGTGTGGAAGATTTGGGATTGATGGGCAGCGCTGATAATCCCTGGGGCATCATTGTCATCGAAGGTGGCGCTGAGATGGATGAATACTCCAAAGCAGCATTGCTCTCATTATTGGCCAGCATATTGTATTCGGATGCGGTCACCCGCCGGCGTGAAGCCTTGGGCGGCAAACATTTCCCGCCTATGCAAATCTTCTTTGAAGAAGCGAATAAAGTCCTAACTGGCGTCTCAGGTGGAGCCGCTTCAGATCAAGGATCAGGAGAGTCGGGTAACCCGGTCAGCCATCTTTTTCAAACGATGTGGCGTGACGGAAGAAAATACAACATTTTTCTGCATCTGATGGCTCAAACCGTAAGCGAGTTACCCTCAGGCATCCTATCCTCCTGTGCGAATGTATTTGTGTTCCAAACCAAAGATCCCAAAGATAGGGATTTGATCTTGCCGCATTTAGGCCGCTCCGAAAAAGGGCTGGTCAATACCGAATACAAACGCTACCTGGCACGCATTCCGCGTACGTATGCGATTGCCAAGTTGGGTTACAGCGATGATGTATTCTGGCTGGAACCAGTGTTAGTCCGCCCAATGATCATCCGTAGTAATGAACCCTCTGACCTCGAGATTACCCAGGAATTGGGAGCTGTTTCTCTGGAACGGACAGCTTCTGACATCCTGGCAACCAATCGGTCCCATTGACGCTTCGCGTCGGGGCATACTAAATCCAATGATTTTTAAAAAGGAGAAAGAATAATTCATGCAAACAAAAAAACGTTCCCCCATTGCCGCAATTGTACTTGCTGTTGTCATCGGTTTGCTTGTGATCGCCCTTTTGAACGGGGTGATCCGTCCAACCCAGGTGGTGGTCGCCAAAGTCGCCATTGCTCCTGGAACCGTCCTGACTGACCAATTGGTCGAGTTGCGTACCATCCCGATGGGAGCTAAACCTGCTGATGCCACTTCAAAAATAGAAGATGTGACCGGGAAGATCCTGGCTGTTGGACGAACTCCAGGGGATCTGATCGTTACCTCCGTTTTGGGAGAGATAGCCAGTGCAGGCATCCCTGCTGAACTTCCAGAAGGGCATGTTGCTCTGGCGATCCATGTCGACCTGGCCAGTGGAGTGGCTGGTTTACTTCGCCCAGGACAGACCGTTACGGTGATTGGTATGATTTCTCCAGATATTCTCAAGGCGAGTACCACCTCTGTGTTTACGGCGCCGATTTCGGAATTTACTTCACCCATTGTTTCACTCACTCCTGGCGTGACCGCAACACCTACCCCAACTCCTACCCCCGCTCCGCCGGCTTCTCCTCTCGCTCGGTTGGCAATCACAGGTGTGCGAGTTCTCTTAGTGCCTCAATCGTTTCGTTATGAAGAGGTTCCAGCCGGTGCCAGTGAAGAAGAATTGTTTTCCTCTGCTCGAACAAGCATGTCAGCTCAGGAAGGCAGTGTGATCGTTCTGGATGTTCCCACGGGGTTGATCGAGGTAACTCCAGGATTCAAGGTTGATCCGGCAACCTTGCTGGCTGCACTCGACCAATATGGCATTATTCACTTGGCTCTGGAACCCACCTCTGGGTTGAAGTTGGATGTTGCGGACGTGATTACCCTCAATCTGGGTGAGTTGTATAACGAGATGAACGATTATCGAAAGAAATAGGTCAAAATGAGCGATAACGCTTACCAAACCAATAAAATCACCGTCATGCTGGCAGGAGCCGGCCATGATGTTGTTTACTACCAGATGCAGCAGCCGATCCTGGCAGACCAACGCTTTATGATCTCAGGTCACGCAGCCCAATGGTCCATGTTCGAGACGAACTTGAACAACCTGCGGCCGGATTTGGTAATCGTCCAGACGGATATCGCTCCTGATCCGGACACCCTGATTCGTTCCCTTCAGAAAATTTCAGCCTGGCGTGGAATTGCGATTGTTGTATTGCCTTTGGCTCAAAAGGATTTTCAGGGGGCTTTTACCAAGGTAGATACTGTGCGTGGAGTTTTCGTCGCACCGGTTAATTGGACTGAGATCATCCAGGCTGCTTATGGTGCTGCGATGACAGCCCGGGCAAGCCTGACTCAAGCTGCGCCCATGCAGCAAGGGGTATCCGGCTATTCCAACAGCGGAGCATCTGCGTACATCACCGGCACGAAAAGGATCGCTGTCCTATCGCACGCGGGTGGGTCTGGATGCTCAACCATTTCTGAAAACCTGGCTTATGAATTGTCTGTCCGGCTCAGCGTGAAAACGTTGCTGGTGTCCATGGGGTTGCCACCAGCTGCTGCGCCTCATTTAGGGTTACGGTATGTCCCTAATTTAACCGAATACTTTGATCGTCCGGGCAAGGCAGCTTTTCAGGCTGCAATCCAACGCAAGGAAAATTTAGAGATCTTGCTTGCGCCAGAATCCTCCCTGGAATACATGCACATTCTGGAAAGCTCAAGTAAAGGAACCGGAGAAGGCAGCATTAATGGGATGCTGATTGACTCTGAAGATGGTCGCTATGCCGCTATTGTCATGGATGTGCCAACCACAGAAGATTTGTGGATGATGCATTCGATCATCTTTGCCAATTATGCCTTGATCGTTGCCCGACCTACTCTGGCGGATTTAACTGCGATTCGACATACCCTGACCTTATTGTTGACCGGCTTAAAAAGTGAGAAACGCCTGGCCCGAGATTCAATTTACCTGGTTCTAAACCAAACATCTGATCGCAGCAGCTTTACCCCCCGATTATTTCAGGAAGAGCTTTCCAAATCCTTGGGATGGGCTCCACCCATCGCAGCCATTGTACCTTTTGATCCGGGGGTTCCTCAGGCACAAGATGATGGTTTGATGCCGGTGACGCGAGGGGATGAGTTTGCCAAAGGGATCCGCGCCATCATCAACACTCTATTTCCCTTGGTAGAAAACAATCTTGCTCGTGCGGATGGGAAAAAGGGTATTTTGCGGCTACCCAAAATACGATTTACGTAGAATAACATTTTTGTCTCTTGATTTGGAAAAGGTTCTTAATGTTGGAGGTTACCTATGCCGGGAATATTAGGTTTGTACGACATTGCCACAAATGGGAATAACCTGGACGAATCTATCCGGTCTGAGGTTTTCAACGAGGTGATCGATCAGATCAACCATGATTTCCCAACTTCTGTTCTTCAGTGTCCGAATGAAACCGACCGGCAGCGCATTCGGGAGCGGGTCGAGGCACAGATTGCTGCGGCGCTAAGAAAACGCAATTGCCGCCCTGGTGCCCTTCAGGAAGCTGCTATTACTGAGGAACTCACTCGGCGGATATTGGGATTGGGTTTTTTAGATTTGCTTTTACCGCCGGCACGCACAGATATCTCTGAAATCACCATTTACTCCAGCGGCCTTCTTCAAATCATGCGTAAAGGATCGGTTCGTTGGGAGACCATCGAGCTGAGGCCTGAACCAGGGGAAATCTGGCGAGTATTGGATCGCTTGGTCGGTCCGCAAAACAAAACTTTGAATGAGACCAATCCAAGCATCAATGCCAAACTGCCGGCAACGACACATAATCCAGGTGGTGGACGGATCAAGGCGCTTCATCCAGTCATTGCGCCACCAGGTCGTAATCCTTCTATCAATATCCGTCTTTATGAACAAAAGCCGGTCAAACCAGAGTGGTTATTAGAGCGTGGAATGATGAGCTCCGAAATGATGGAGGTTCTTCGTCAGGCCATGGAGAAAGGGGCTCGCATCTTGATTTCCGGAGGAACCCGAACCGGAAAGACTACGCTGCTTAGTGCATTATGCAATTTCTTGCCTACAATCTGGCGTATCGTGAAGATCGAAGACCCAGAGGAAATCTGGGTGGATCGTCCAACCGTCCAGGCGGTGGAAGCCCGCCCGCAGGCGATTGGTACGGATGTCCGGCCGTATACTCTGGCAGACGGAGTCGATGATGCCATGCGAATGTCACCTGATTACCTGGTCATTGGCGAGGTACGTGATGGCGTGGCAGCCATGAGTTTGTTCCGGGCTTTGATGACAGGCCACAGCGGAGCCTGTACCTTCCATGCGGACAGTCCCCGTGAAGCAGCTCGCCGTTTAGCGACAGTGATGGGTGCGGATGCTGGAGTAAAGCCACACGAAGCCAATCAGATGATCTCTGATGCGGTTGATTTGTTGGTGCAGATCGGCATCCGTCACGAAGTTCGCCGGGTGATTGCCATATCCAATGTGTCAAAGGATTTGAAGAACGGTGATGTATATTTTGAACCCATTTATCGATATAAAGAAGACTCCTCTGCGGAAGAACCTTACTGGGAAAAATTAGGGGAATTGAAATAATCAAGACTATTTTACAACCATGCTGATTTGACATATTTTGTTAGCATGGTTGTAAAAAACAAAACAATTTATAAAACAGGATGTAATTCGACGACTGATAAAGGAATATTTGTGGATATGCCTGACTGTTTAATACAGTAATTAATCTGGGAGAGAATTGTTTTCTAGACGGTACTCATACGAATTTTCTTTTTTACATCGATTTATTATCGTTGTTTCCTCTATGGGAGCGCCCATTGTCCAATAGATGAGTCCGTCTTCTTCAAAGTACACTATTTCTTTCTTGTAAAACTTGCCGGTATAACCATAGGTTCGAATGTGAGTAACCAAATCGATGAAAAGTTTCTCGTCTACCCTTTCTCGAACAATGTATTCATGAGGCCATTTTGGCATGGTTTTCGCATACGTCCAATGTGTAGATTCAATAAAATCTCGCAAAACTTCAGATAAAACGTTTGATGGATTGATCATTTGATATCGTTGACTTCAATTAATCAGATTTTTGCACCTTCACACGTTTCTCAAAACGATCAAGACTTTCTAGAAATTCTGGTATATCGCTTGGTTTCAACCAATTCCAACCTCTCTTAAGCCCTATTAATTCTCTTGCCTCATCAATTGTTACCTTAGGATATGTTGTGAAATTTTCGGGATAGAAATTGATACCTAGTCCATTGCTATATATGTATATTACAAACATGCTTAACCGAAAATTGTGAGGGCTGCGATATTGCAATCCTTTTCGGATTGTTGGCCACATCCCAAGTCGTCCGAGGTGTTTGTGGATCGCATCTAGTTCTTCCCCAAAACCGAATTGTTCAGCATATGCAACCTTACTCTCGATTGTATTTTGTGTTTGTTTTGGTCGGGGTTCTACATCCACTTTCCAACGTTCAAGTGCCCACACTTTGAGTTTATTTCGCCTATCAAGCAAGCTAGTTTCATTCCAGTCTTCATAACTAGCGATTTCTTTTTCTACAAACAGCGGAGAGTTGGCGTACGTCCCTTTTTTACCAGGGGCACCTTTTTTCTCAGAAAATCGTAGATTCCCAAGTCCACTATTATCATAAGTTAGTGTTAAATTCGCAAAATCATTAGTCCAGCGCTGGCGTTGCTCAAGGGAAAATCTATCTAACCAGGCATCATCTGTAGGAGTTTGAGGGAGGATATGCTCAATAGAGCTTGCCCGAGAACGGGTTGTGAGAGTCTCCCAAGTCAATTCAACTGGTCGACCTCCGGCTAAATGATGTTCGTATTCGTAGAGGAAATGGTTAATCCCGTTCCATTCATACCAATTCTCTTTTTCATTATCAAAAGCATTTTCATATTCTTTTTTGGGAGAATACAAAATCAATAATTGCCCAATCTCATCAACCAACCAGGATGAATTATGGCTTTGGTGAAACTGGTAACCCAGGTAGAAGAAGCTCGTTTGTCCTGCATTAGAACGCGTACGTTTTAGTGTAAAAACTCGAAAAGTAAATTTTTCAAGCAACTGCACAACTTCCAAGTACGATTGACCACTATCACCGGGCTCCTGATGTAAAGCAATGAGTAGAGGAATATATGCTGCACGTACACCCTGGCGTGTGATCTTTTTGCTCCATAAAATCACCTGTTGCCTTACTAAAGGATCTTTGAAGTGGTTAAAAGCGGTTGGGAGATGTGGTGAAAAAATATCACAATAGGCAACTGCGGCTTTTTGAAGGCCATCAAGGTAAGCAAGCAAATCGTTGAGTAATTCCTTGTCTCTGTTGTGGTATGTTTTTAAGTTGAAACGGCTTTTAATTGATCGGGCATTTTCCCACTGTGAAACATCGTGATTGTAAGCCATCAGCCAATGAGAGCGAAGTAATTGGTCTTCATTTGCACGTCCAGCAAGGCTGGCAAACATGAGCTTTTCATAAACAAATTTCCAGGTTTCATTTATTCGTCGATTTAACGGGTGATCCTCATCGGGAACTTCTAATTTCGCAGAAAGATACAATAAATGATTCTTAACTTTTTCCATTTCCGTAAGTGGTTTACCCCGGTCATTCATTGTCTCAAAAATGACACCTGCATCTAATTCATCTGTGACCGGGTAAAGGATCAATTTAAGTTGATTAATTACTTTTCCGTAAAATGTCTGCAGCCAGACAGGATAATTTATATCTTCCGTTTCCTTTTTTGCTAAAAGAAATTTAGTAAATTTTTCGCTCGCTTCAAGCAATCTTTGATGAGAACGGATTAAAGGCCCAGTACTGCCAGAGCGCAACATTAGAATATTGTTTTCGAAAAAATCCTGACTATCTCGACCAAGTTTTAATTTAGAAAAGGGTTGTCCATTACGGTCGGAAATATACAAGTAAATGTCCTTCAGTCCTGAGGCTAAATTCTTGCACTGTGGTAGTGTTAGCATTTGATCATAAATGGCTTTAAGGAGAATAACGACAGTAGTGAGACGTTGTTGACCATCGATAATGTCAAAGGATTTGTATTCCTGCATATTTGCATCAATAAAAGGTTTTGAATTATTTCCATCAATTGATCTAACGACCAGAGTACCGGTATAGTGTCGTCCAGTTTCCGGGCGTAATAGCTCTAAATCATCGAGAAGATCTTGACACTGCTGTTCTTCCCAGGCATAACCACGCTGGTAGTCAGGAACGTAGAAGATTTGGTCGGTAAATATTTGCTTGATGCTTTTAATCATGTCAGACATTGCTTAATTCCTTTAATGGGATGATGAATTATTCTCTCCCTTCTAATTATTTTAGCTTATTTACCTTTTTCGAGAATTTTAATAAGTAGGTATTTGAAGCTCCGATCTTTATTTAGCTTAGAAATTTACTTTCTTGCCTGTTGGTGAACCGCGTTATTGATAGCGATGAATTATTTGGAACAACTTTGGATCTATACCCAACGCACATTCAGGTTTTGTGAGGGGAATGCTTTCGGATCAGCCCGGTAAAACTCACATGATACTGCCCTGGTGGAAACGTATTTCTGTTTTAAGAACTTACAATAAATTGGACCTTCGTCATCATCACGAAATATGTTTTCCCCGTGATACCGGCAAAGAAAACAATTTCGAATCTTCTTCCTGGCATGAAATGCTTTTTCCAGTTCATCAATATAGATTTGGGGGCCTCCGTGCGGTAGGACTTTTGAAAATGCGATATCGCCTTTCTCTAGACGTAATTTATATTTCTTGGGGGTGTCATTTAACACATAAGCCCCACCATCGGTTTTCAATAGAAAAAAGAAGAGTTTTTTGTTACATGAAGGAAAACTGCATCGTGTTCTTGTGATTTTTTTGAAATTCAGAAATTCAGCCTTGAAGTAAGTTTGAGTGATCAGCTTTTGCTGAATTGGCTCGAGATCTTCTTCATCTTCAAGCGAAAGCTCGATTATTCGAGCGCCCGAATTTCTTTTTTCTTCTGATGATACATGGGTAACTACGAACTCAATGAAAAGTTTCTCTCCGTTTCCATTGGATAAGAGAATATCGGGAATAAACGAGCCATCCGGAGTCTCTATCGAAATATTCGGAAATAGTTTTACTAGGTCGAATTTTATTAACTTTGGATCAAGCTCGCATGTAATTTCAAACTCATCCTTACAGCTGGTGCATACCCAATTTTCATATAGTTCGATATTAAATGGGGAGCCTGTTTCCAAGCAGTCCGTATAGACTTGAAAAAACAATCTTTTTGCAAGTTGATGCAAGTAAGTTTCCGGGTTACAGTTCGCTTCCACTACATGGCGGAAATGCTTTTTTCTAACTTCACCTAATACAGGCCTGAGAGATTTTCCACAAGATATGCATCGATAAATTTCCCTACGGATTTCATCAGTCTTCGGTAGGGCGTTTATATTTTGAATCTCATCCTTAGAATTCAGGGCGTATTGATATTTGACAGAAAATTCTTTGGCCACGCGATTTCCCCCGGAAAAACTATTCGTTTGGAAATATCATCCGTTTTAGGTTTTCAAACTCAAATTGAGTGAGAGGTTGTTTATATAGTTCGTTGACAATCCACAAACCACTTTCTCTGATTTTTTCTTTGGGCGAGAACAACCCCAACCAGTTCGGAGAAGGCCGACATGACGGGCACAGAGAAACAGTTGAAATAATCCGCGATTCCAATATCAGACGATCCTCTTTTTGAGGAACTGGAAAGACAACAAACCTAAAATGAGATTGAATATAATCGGATACCTGGCGTTCCACCTGCTTCTGTTTCTCATGGTCAATTTGAAATCTGAAATTGTCTTTTGCCGCGCGCGTGGTTAGGTCCAATTCCCATTTTTCCAGGAATGGGTCCTTTTCTTTGTTGAGGAGTGCACGGCCTATATTCTTTCGAAAAATACTTCGGTCTTTATTTTCCAAGATGAAATGCTGTTTAAGCCGAGAACGTAATTGATCTTTCCCGGTATGAGTACCGATACGCACAATCCGATTTGTCCCATGCGCTATTTCACCATCTTCAAACAAGATATAAATCCCATTCAATGGAATCAGAGCATCATCGAAAGGAAAATGATGGTGCGGAAGATGATCCAATATTCGATGTAATTCGGGACAGACTTCAATCATGATATCCTTCGCTTTAATTCCTGAAGTTGTTTACCGAAAGACAACCCCTCTAATGGGATTTCAAAATGTGTTAAATCCGGGAGAAGATATTTGCGGTAATTCATCCCAGCAAGAATCACAAACAAATCAGATTTCAAATTCGCCTTCTTTTGTAACGAATCCAATACAATACGTGACCAGCTCTTTTTCTCTGCTTCAGTCATTGTATTCAAGGTCATTTCATATGGGGCAATTATTTGATCAAGATCCAATAATCCATACTTTGCTGAGAGGATGTAGATAGCGTCTGGTTTTAATTGGTAAGCGTATTGCAGATTGGATTGGAATAAAGTACTTGTGTATAAGTCTTTTGCTTTAGCCGGGGATTTTCGTTTGCTTTTGACGCATGAAACGAGCACAATTTTTTTCACGGTTACCTCATTAAGGGAATTCCTTTTACTCTACCAAACCGACGCATCTTCAGGCCACTCATCAGTATCGTAGCTAGAAAAGATTGCGGCATCCAAAATACATGGCAGAATACCGGTTTGAATACACCAATCCCGAAGGATATCGGATACAAAACAATAGTATTCCTCTTCTCCTAAAGCCATCGAAGAAAGGGGGAGGGGAAAACCAATCGTACGAAGCCACTTAAGAACGCGGGAATCTAGAACAAATTCATATCGGGTCAATCCAAGAGATTGCCAAAAATTACGAGATTGTTTTGGTCCAAAACCCGAGAAGGTTTTCTGGATGTAAAGAGCTGCTTTCCGTTCGAGCATATAATGATCCGGGGAGGGGTCTGATTTTCGTTGCCCCTCAAGATGACTTCCAAATTCAACCATGGTCGGCCATTCCCCAGAAAATAAAACATCATAATTGTGTTTCATCTGCTTGGCTATCTTAGGCCCAAATCGAATCCCACCAAACCCCTCTATTTTTTGTTGAACAAATTTTTCAATATCATTAACCTTGGAACATTCCTCCAATGAAAGCGGAAAAGTCTCAGCAAGCAAAAACCTACTAATCGGGCTTTTTGGTCCAGATCGTTGTTGTGTGGTAAAAAGGCACATTGCCATTGTGAGCCAAATATCTTCTCGAGAGCGTAAGGGGATTTTGCCATTCACATTTCTCAACTCGCGTTGAACAACAAATATCCGCTTTTGGTTAGCCTTCACAAATGAAACCAATGCTTGGTTATCATCCTCTTGGAAAGATATATCGAGTTTCATACCACCACCTTTTCTATTATTGATTTTAGTTGAGATTGTTATTTTCAACCAAACCATGACCGAGTTTTGATATTTCGGGAGTTGTCCCCCTAGGATAAGCCCTTTTCGCTTGCTATACTCAATCTAATCTGACAACTTAATTATTCATTCTTTCAATCGTTAGCCGGACTCTACCTGCTGGATGCGCAATTCAAAGGCGCATGAGCACGAGTGTCTGGCTTTTGTTTTTAAAACTTACCTGGAGGATCTATGACGATATTAATTCCAGTGGTTGGGCTCTTATCCACTACTTTGGTGCTCTTACTGTGGTATCCAAAGCAAATCAAAACGGGTAGATTATCCGCTTTATATACGGTTGATTCAGCCCGAACTCTATCCAGTCTCGATCAAAAATCGCTGGAGTATAAACTATTAGCCTCCGGTCTGAATATCAAACCCGTTACCTTCCGCCTATTGCGTATCGCTGCTGGTGTTTGCGGTATGGTCATTGCCTGGTTGTTCCTCCCCGGTCTACCGGCAATTGTAATTGGTGGAATCCTAATTTACATACCTGGCGCATGGTTGGATGATCGGGTGAAAAGTCGTGGTCGGAATATTGACCAGCTGCTCCCAATTGCTATTGGTCGGACTGCTGCTGGTCTACTCGCTGGTGGATCTGTGCCCGATGTTTTACAACAAGTCGGTGAGTCCTTGGAGATAGAAAAAACCAATCCACTCACCCCAGAGTTTATTCTCACTGCTTCAGAAATGCGAATCAAAGATAGGGTGGAGGCATTGCGAAGTCTGGCATCGCGCAGCCCTTCCGTGTCCCTGGCCAATCTAGCTCAACTGTTGGAAGGATATACCGAAGCAGGCGGACGAGCCTACACCGCAGTCCTCATGGATATCTCAAGCCGGGTTCAGCAAATCCTGATTGCTCGGAATCGTGCCCAGGCGAAAGCCGGCGATTCGCTGGTTTCTGCAAAAGTCCTGCCAGCTGTCTTGATCTTCATTCTGATTTATCTCAGCCAGGACCCAATGGTGCGCTCTTCGTTAACCGCCCTCCCTGTTCAAATCGTAATTGGTGGCACGATGGCAGCCATGGTGGGTGGGTACTTCATTATCCGTTCCATGATTATGGAGGCAGTGTAGATGACAGCACTCATTTATCTCACCGGAATCGCTGTTTTTGCATTGGTTATCTACCTGACACTTGAACTTGCACCTGCAGCACCCACAGGCCGGTTATCTGAGATTCTCACGCCAGCAGATGGCGTTATCCTGACCGGATGGCGTAAATCCCTATCTCCACTAGACAAGCCTGTATCTAGATGGACGCCAGCTGGTTTTTTACGGAAAACACGGGCAGATCTGTATTGGGCTCACATCGGAGATCGCTGGAACGATTGGAACGAAGTGCAATTTACCTCTCTGCGGGTGGCTTTAGCTGTAGCAGGGTTTGGATTGGGGATGGTAGCCACTGCAGAACCAGTATTTGCATTGGTAGGTGGATTAGTTGGATTTCAATATCCTGCTATGTCTATGGGCGGGGTTGCCCGTCGTTATCGCCGTCTGTTTATTGCTCAACTTCCAGAATTTGTTCAGCTAGTTTCAGCCCAGATGTCTGCAAATGTTTCGATGGAAGAAGCCTTGCGTCGGACAGCTCAAGCGCAAAGCTTGGTAGGCAAATGGATGCGGTGGGTTCTTCAGATGGCGCAAGGTCGTGATCTGATCGAGCAAATGCAGCGCGAAGCCCAGGAATCGCATCTCCCCGAATTGATCGGCATGTCTGTTCAATTGGAATTTATCCGACGCGGTACTGCCCAACAGGAATTGATGGGACAGCTGGCAACCAGTATTGCAGCTGATTATATTGGCTCCGCTGAGCAGCGAGCAGAAAAAGTGGGATCCGAACTGGTAATCCCAATGGTGGTTTTTTATTTCCTGCCATTCCTGGTGACGTTGTTGGCTGTAATCGGATGGCCAATTGTCCAGAATCTAGGTGCGATGTAATGGTCACCAATCCCCTCCATTTCATTCGGAAACATTCCGATCGCATACGTGACCTGGTTGGTTTTGGCTTCTTCCTTTTTGCCACGCTTATATCCGGGTTGGCGGCCTGGCAGCATCCTTCTATCCTGGCCTGGCTTTTTGCGATTCATAACGGGTTGCTAGCTTTCTTTTACACCCGGCGAACACCGGCGAAACAATATGATCGCACCGGATTATGGCTCGGAATGATCGCCGCATTCTTGCCCACATTCACAACTTCCAGCCATAGCGAGTGGTATTTGCTCATACCTGCCCTGGCTGGCTACTCGCTGATCTTGTGGTCTCTCATCACTTTAGGATCACGTTTTGGGGTTGCTCCTGCAGACCGCGGCCTGACCAGTCGTGGCCCCTATCGGTTTTTGCGTCACCCGATGTATCTGGGAGAACTGGTGTTCAGGGCAATGATGGTTTTCAGTTCTCCAGATTGGTTCACTGCCATTCTTTTATCTGTTGCTCTGATGTTCAATCAATGTTGGCGAATCCTTCGAGAAGAAAAAATGATTGACGGATATGCCTGCTACATGCGGATTGTACCTTGGCGATTGATTCCTGGACTCTGGTGAAAAATATGGCGCGGAACTTTTCAAACATGTGCTTTGCGTTGGCTTTGAGTATCACCCTACTCATGAAATCATTTGCTGTCCAAGACGAATTAGTCTGGTTAGCGGTGTTGAGTGTATTTGTTTCTGCCATTCTGACCAATTTGATGTGGATTCGGTCCATTGGAATTGCCGGGATTAGTGGTTTATCCATCGTGTATATCAAGTTGGGTAGCGGTTCACTACCTGGAACCATTTTGACGGTCTTAACCACCTTGCTTTTGGTAACTGCGGTGCTACTGGCAATCTATGCAGATTTGTCCTACCCATCAAAAAACATCCAAGGAGATGAAAAATAGCATGAAATTTAGTTTTGGAAATTCCTTTAATTTGAAACGGAATTCGGCTCTTGATATTTTGCTTGGGGCTCATCAACCTGATCAAAAAGTATTGGAAGCACTCTCCCAGACTGACAATCTCTCAGTACGGGAAGCATTCTCTACTCGTGGTGTTTTACAGAACCTGTCTGGAGTACACCTGGTTATTCTCGGTGACCTGCTCCCAATATCAGACGTATCTGAAGAGATACTTCATAGTGCGCTGGATAAGAGTGGGATCCCGGTGGTTACTCAAGACAATTTTTTAATAGACCCGGCTGAATGGTTAGGGCGAGCCCGGTTGACCAGTGCCAAACAAGTCTCGTTTCTACCAGCCCGTCAGATTAATTTGGTGAATTGGTCTGGAGGAGTGGGAAAAACAACCCTTGCGATGGCTGTTTGTAAACGCTTCGTCAGGAATACAGGACTGCCAGCGGCATTGCTTGAACTTAGTATGGGCGGTAGCGCACTGCACGCTCGAATTTCACCCGACCTTCCTGAATTCTTTACCATTGCCACTCATAAAGCAGAGCCTGCTCTTTGGAATGGGGTCAGCTTATACCCGATGGATGGCCGAACGATCGATGTCCTCTGGAGCGAAGACCCGCAAGGGGTTCGAAATTTACTGGCAGAGATCCAACGGAAACACACACTTTTTGTCGTGGACTGTTTTCCCGGTCATCCCCTTTTCTCGGAATTGTCGAAACCTAAGCCTGGATTGATCAACCTGGTCGTTACCTCTCCTCGCGATGATGCCATATTACAAGCCAGACGATTGATGAGCGAAGTTTCAGAACCACACCATTTAGTCTTGAACATGGCCAAATCGGTCTCTGATCGTGCAGAAAGTGGCGTGTCGATTGTGTTGCCTTACAACGAAACATGGGCTCAGTCGCTCGACCCACGATTGGCTGATCCCATTTTAGAACAAGCATATACCGGCTGGAAACGGAGAAAATAATGAATCGAACTGTTCAATTTATTATCGGTGTAATTGCCGTTGTAGTTGCCCTGGGAGCAGGTTTCTATGGACGCAATCTGTATTTGAAGGAAGTTTCCACTTATCAGGTACCAGTACCCATCAATGCAATCCCTGCTTACGCAATTCTAGATGCAGACATGTTTCAAATGCGCGAGATGCCTCGCACGATGGCATCTTTACCCTATTACCAATCCACCCAGGATCTGGAAGGAAAGATCAGCACGGTTTCGTTGCCGGCAGAACTGCCGGTTGCTCAGGCAAATGCGGTGCCAGTTACGCAGTTTCGACTGGCCGATGCAGCATATGAAGTTCTCTCAATCCCGGTTGAACCTGTTTCTGCAGTAGGTGGACAAATTCGAATCGGAGAACACGTTAATTTGTATCAAGTGCTTCCCGAGGAAATTGACCCTGAGAACACAGCGATTTCAGCCAACGATCAATCTACCTTCAAGGTCGAGCTCATCGCCAGGAGTGTTTTGGTAGTAGATGTCCGCAATGCACAAGGTGTAGCTGCAGAATCCAATCAGAAGAGTGAGGATAACTCAACGTTTGGTGGCAGCCCTCAGAACGAACAAGTTCAAATCCTTACCCTAGCGGTAGAGCCGAAAGATGTGGACGTTATTCTCACTGCGGTTGCAGCAAGTAAAAAACAAGGTGGATTGTTATGGTCAACTCTGGCACTTCCTTGATCCATGCAACCGTTCCACCAACCCTTCAGCCCTTAAACCAATCCGATTTGCTCCTGATTGAACGGGTCCGTGAGGAATTGGTACAGCGCGGAATCAACCCACCTAGCTGGCGAGAAGCAGACTCAGAAAAACGTCGTCGTTTCTATGATGAGGTGCGCTCTATCTTGATTGATCAGGGTGAGAATCGTAGTTCCGTCAATCGCAATGCACAAATTATCACGGATGCATTGTCCGGGGTGGGATTACTCGATCAGTTGCTGCGTGACCCATACGTGGAGGAAATCTTTGTGCGTAATGGGGAGGTAGCTGTGGAATATGATGGGAGTTTTTATCATCTGGGGAAACTGGCTGATGACAGCTATTTCGAAAACCTCGCTGTGCATGTTGCTGATCAAGGCGGCGCTACTTTACGCGGAGATCGCCCGGCTGTGTTAATTGATCTGCCAGGCGGAGAACGGTTTACCGCCATCGTTCCGCGCCTGTCAACTGAAGGGACTGCAATCAATATCCGTACTTTCGGACGGCGTGTTCGCACATTGCAAGAAATGGAGCAGTCTGGCACTTTTGCCAAATGTGATCTGACATCAATCGGATTGCTGCAGACATTTACCAGCCCTGCCGAAAAAGATACCAGGTCCGAACTAACCTGTCGGATCCAATCCCTGAAAGACACACCAGATCGATTTCTAGCCTGGATGGTAGCCAACCTGGCTGGCAGCCTGATGATTGCCGGTGAAATGGGTTCTGGCAAGACGACTTTACTCAACGCTCTTTCGGGTTTCTTGCCTGTATCTGCACCAATTGCTGCGCTGGAAACCTTCCGGGAATTGGAAATCCAGCACCCTTTTTTACTACGCGCCGTTGCTCCGGCCGAATTGACGCCTGGCACGCCTGGCGTGACCCTGGATTGGGTCCTAAACGTCATATATACCCGCATGAACCCGGCAGCTATCCTGGTGGGCGAGGTGGTAGGCAATGAGGCGCTGCAATTCTTAAAAGCCACCTGCCTGGGGCGCAAAGCGTTGACAACCATTCACGGCGGGACGATAGAAGAATCCCTGCTGCGCCTTGAACAACTTGCCCTGGCTGCAGCGCCGGAATTGGGATTAGCTGCTGTTCGCTCGATGGTTGCGATGGGATTGGATGTTGTTGCTTTGATGGGAAGGGTCAACCGCTCAGGAAGAGTTCAACGCACCTTACAGGCCATCGCCACGATTAAGGGAATTAATGCGAAAGGTGATTATTGTTTGAACTACCTTTACCGGGCAGAAGGTGATGAGAGCCTCCCTGTCTTTGAACAAGCCTATCACCAGTTGGAGGGAATGAAATGAACCGCTTCTTAAAGTGGATACTTGTCGTTGTATTTCTACTTGCTGTCGTAGGATGCCTGGTTTTTGTTTTTGGGAACCTGAACGCCTTAATGAAGGTGGACCCAGCACCATCAAGTGTAGATTATTTCGAAGATGTTAATCATAAGAACGAGGAAATCGAGAGCAAATTGCGGAATGCCCCCTGGCAAGGATTGCGTTTTATCCGGCAAGAACGAACGTGGCGTTTTTATGGGGTAGCTGGTGAAACCAAACAGATCGATTTTATTCAACCGATGAGCTTGGTGAAAGTCTACTATCTCGAAGCAGACGGTGACCTAAGCTTCACCTGGGCGGCTACTGAAATTCAATTTTCTGGAAAACCGGCATATTCATTGATTTCCCATCCTATCCAAGAAGGCCAGTTGATTGGAGTTCAACTGAAAGGGGATTATGTCACTCAAAATGGCGTTTATTGGGAGGATTGCGAGTCTGATTATTGCCACCTGGCGCAAATGATTGACACCATGATTGTGCTGGATGATGTGGGAACTGGACTCACGAACGGGTTTATTCGTTATGGTTGGGAACCGCCAACTTATCCAATGTATGGTTTTTTATGCTGGCAAATTACCTCCACAAATGATGACCCGGATAAGTCGTTATTAATTGGCCAGGAGTGACTTATGGAACCTTGTGATTATCACAAAGATATACATCCAGTCACCAATCCTGAAACCGGACAGCAGGAATTCCAGGATTGTCATCACCCTTTAGCCAGAAAAGATGGAAAGGTGATCTTGAGCCGGCATCTGATGTCCGTCAGCTTAGGACGGTGGCTTCGTTCATTTGAGATTGTTATTTATAAGGATGGGAATCCGCAAAACTTGACGATTGAAAATCTAGTTCTGACAACCCTCGGCAAGCTTTCACATGACCCGGATCATAAGGCGGTAATTTTGATTTGCCCATATTGCGGAGAATCTTTCAAAGTCACCCTGTCGCATAAAAATCGGCGGATCTACCATAACGATTCCTGCCGAAGGTTGGCTGATCGGAAATTTATCATTGATCCAGAAGAATTACGCCAACTGGTATGGGAAATTCCAACCACTCAGATAGCTGCCTTATACGGAGTTTCTGATAAAGCGGTTGAAAAACGCTGCAGGGCGTTAGGTGTCCCTAAACCTCCACGCGGGTACTGGACCAGGCTGGATCGTATCAAGGGTTCTCCGGAGGAAGAGGCATGAGTTCGTTTCGATTCTTAATTGATGCAGGAGCAGTGTTCCTGGCGGGCGGCATTTTTCTGGCTTTGTACAATACACTGTTATCGGGCGTAGAGCTCATGGTAAAAACCTGGCGCAGGACATTTGTTTCCTGGGCAGGTCGCCGGCTACGGGCGATGGGCGTCATTCAAGAAAAGCCTTACCAGGCACACAATGAGTTGGATTGGAAGCGATTAATTTTATTGATTGCCACGCCAGGGTTAGCAATAGCAGTCCACGATTTTATGCTCTCACCGCTTGTACTGTTGATCGGTTTAATCATCCTGATTTGGATCAACTTTCAGCAAAAACAGGTCGAGCGCGCACAAATTAACGAGGATGCGGAAGCGGTTGCCTTGCAAATTCGATCATTGATGAGTGTAGATCACTCTCTTTTGAATGCTTTGATGAAGGTCAAATTGCCTATGGGCGTGATGAACCACGCTATCGAGCAGGTCGCAAGCCGCTTACGAATGCATCAACCCCCTGCCCAGGCTGCACAGGCATTAAAAGGCTTACCCGGAAATGTCACATCAAGGCTTTCGGCTTTGATTGCCAATAATGCTCAGCTGACAGAAGAAATTCAGGACGAGTTGCTTGTCTCACTGGAACAGGAAGCTCACCGACAAAAACTGCTACGCTCCAAGACTCGTCAGACCCTTTCGCTTGTTCGTGGAACAATCCGACTGCTACAAGGTGTAGTTGCCGCTTCCGTGTCCTTCGTAGTTTTATCCCCAGCCTGGCGTGATTTTTTCCTGCAAGATGCACCTCATCGGGTGTTATTGGCAGTAATGATTTGTGGGGTCGTGTTAGCCAGCTTGTATTTTGAGTACGAAGTCTACCAATTGAGTTTTGGAGAGGTCTAAGAATGGATACCTTTTCCCTTGTGGTGGGCTTTAGTCTGGCAATTGGAGTGGGCATGATTGCCAATACCGTAATATCCATTTTATTTGAAACAGGAAGGAGGCTTAGCCGTCCGATACAGCGTGGACGTTTATACGCTCTCGGACTCGGGACCAAATATCAAAGCGAAGAGAAAAGAACAGAAGAAGCAATTTTGGGGTTCGGCGACATTCCATGGGGAGCTCTTTATGCGGGCACAGCCCTGATTGGACTGATCCTATTGGCAATCTTAGGACCGCAGCTTCCCAGCATCCGGTTGGGTTTCCTGGCATTGCCAGGTCTGGTCTGGTTAGCCAAACGCTATTTGATCCAACAGCGAAAACGGTTTATGGTCGGACAAATTCGACAGTTTCTGATCGATGTGCGTCTGCATATGAGCCTGCAAGGTTCGCTCTTGCTTGGATTGGAGAGTTTGGCAAAGACGACCGTCGAAACTTCAGTTGTATACCAACGTCTTCAAAAACGGCTGAAGGGTGGTTCTGCTCGCAGTGGGTTGGATTTACTTAACCAGTTGGCTGACGATTTGAAAACTCCCCAGTTGCTTCGGGTTGTACAACGTGTCCAGGCTGCTCAACAATCCGGAGGAGTCTCCGATGTTGATCAAGCGATTGCCAGTGTCATCGAAGAATTGAACGAAGAGATCGGTTACCAATCCGAAGAACAGATGCAGCGTTTGCCCCTGCGCATCACCTTACTGGCCATGCCGTTTCTCCTTAGCCCAATTGTTATCTTGTTGTTTTACCCGCTTGTTGACCGCATCCTGAAAACCCTCTCCGGAGTGTCGATTGGCGGCGGTTTCTAACCCCCTATCGCTTCGCGATGGGGGCGTACCAGCCCATTTTTCAAAACCCCCGCCCAAAGTGCGAGGAGAAAGGAGCCTGTTTATGTTGTTCGATAAGAAAGCATCCGAAATTCCACAGTTTGTTGTTGTTCTGGCGATCGCCGTTGTCTTGGGAGCAGTGGCTATCTGGGCCATCCTGAGCAATATCGGTACCCAGGGCAGTAGTATTGCGGACTGGATCAACAGTATCGCTGTGCCTGCCGCGCATCCATAATCATCGTTCTGTATGAAGGTGGCCGGCTTTCATTCTAGAAAGCCGGCCAACAATCATCCCCTGATTAAAGAGAAGGAGGAATCATGTTGCATGATCGAAATGGGCAGAGTGTCGTCGAATATATCGTTGTCCTGGCGATTTTTATCGCTCTGGTTGGCGGTGCACTCTGGGAAGTTTTTTCCACTTTGAAGGTCAAGTTCAATGATGTCAATGCTGAAATCGGGTCTTAGGAAAGATCAAAAAGGCCAGGTAGCGGTGGAAGCCTTGCTCGTCCTGATGATTATGGCGTTGGTAATCTTCGGTGGCCTTGAGCTCAGCCGTGGAGTCGCCATTAGGCAAGCTCTTGATAGCAGCACTGGTGCTGCCGTCCGTGCCTTGTCCCTGGATCCCGCTCAATGGAGTTATTCAAGAGACTTGGTGCGGGATGGTACTAATCAAAATGTGATGGGTGAGAATGTGACTACGACCCTCCAGGTCTTTGATGCAGCTGGGACTTTACGCAGTTCAGCCTGGCTTTCAGGAAGTCCTTTTGGTACGACTTTCATCTTGGAAGCATCCGCTCCATTCCAGGCAGATATTCCATTTCTATCTGAACCGATCATGACGATACGGGTTCAGCACTGGGGAATCGTGGAGAGATACCCATGATTATTGAAAGGAAAGCACAATCTGCCGTGTGGGGATTGCTTACCATCCTGATTCTGGTAGTCATTGCAGGAGGTTTGGTGGATATTTACCGGCTGTATGCGGCACGTAATTGGGCTTATTCAGTAGCACAAGAAGCTGCACTTGCCGGCGCATCCCGTGGCCGGGACTGGGACACTGTTCTCAATTCCGGTTTTATCCAACTGGATCAAGCCGTAGCAAGTACTGAAGCTCAAAATTTAGTTAATTCCGCCATGCAGGCACGTGGAATTAATGGATATACCTCTTCAATCCGTGTGTTACCTGACCCTTTTGGCGGAACCGTATCTGGATTTCCACCACGTCCAGTCCGGCTGGGAGAAGGTTTGAGCGACTGGTCAAGCAATGAGCCTGCCGTCGGGGTGTATCTGGAAGTACCAGTTCAGTGGACAATTCTGGATATTTTTGGGATAGATTTGAAAACAGTTCGAGTATTTGCGTCTGCAGGGGTTGCTCAATGAAAAAATTATTATCGAATCTAACAACTCGCAAGAAAACAATGTTGGGATTAATCCTGGCGGTTGTGATTGGTCTGGTGATCACCATCTCCGCACTCGCCGATTATGGCCATCCCATTGTTGCATACAATCCAAATCCAGTATCGATCACATTTCCCAGAGCCGGAAAAATTGTTTTATGGAATGTCATTACCTCAGGCTCTCCGGGGTATTTTTCGCGTTATTACTTTATCCGCAGTGGCTGCCGGGTAGGTCAAAACTGCACTTACATGGATGTGATCAACAACCAGACTGTACTTACCCCAATTACCGTTGCCGCCGGCGAAACCATCCAGGTTAAGGGCTGCGATTGTTATGGAGGTAACTGTGGTTCTGGTGGGTGTGCAAATCCTCATGTGGGTTGGAAAACACCGCACCATGATTATTTCTGCCCAAATTATTTTTACTCGCAGTACTACAACCCAAGCGCAGGTGGCAGGGATTTCACCAGCCTGATGAACGCATTTCTGGCTTCCGGGGATACCATCATCGGTACGCCGCAATGCTGGGGAGATTGGGATGAAGATAACAGCAACGGCGGATATGACCACGATTTCGAAGATTTCGTATTGATTTGGGCATATCGGGATACTTTCACAGGTTACCATGATGGGTCGTCTGGAACCGTGCCCCAAGCGCAATGCCGCGCCTATGGCTGGGTGATGCAAGATTCTGCTCCAGGGTTGGATATCAATTATCGCATCCTGGTAGATGGCAATACGGTAGCCAATGGAGTCGCAAACCAATATCGAGCGGATTTGACCGGAACATGCACGGGCGGTACTTGTGGATTCACTCAAGATTTATGGGGATTGATCTCTCCCAATGTCCAACACACCGTGCGGGTTCAGGCACAAAACCCCTATAACGCTTCCTGGTTTGACCTATCGGGAACTAATAAAACGATCCGCTGCTCTCTCCCGCCCATTGTGGATTTGAAGGCAAATAGCCAGGGTGGGACAATTCGCCTGACTTCTCCAGCCCAATATACGTTGAGTTGGACATCGACCAATGCGGATACCTGTTCCGCTTCTGGAAATTGGAGTGGAAGCAAAAGCCAAACAGGCTCTTTGAATTACTCCGGTATTACAGTTGGAACCTTTACCTACACCCTAACATGCTCCAATCCAATTGGATCTGCTTCGGACAGTGTCACTGTCATTGTCTACAATCCGCCTGTCGTGGATTTGAAGGTCAATAACCAGGATGGGCCGATAACCATAGTGTCTCCTGCCAGTTTTACGCTGAGTTGGGTTAGTAAGGATGCAACCAGCTGCACAGCAACGAGTACTGATGGAATTTGGGCGGGAAATGTTGTTGTGGCCGGAAGTCGATCCCTGAATGGAGCCGTCACCGGAACCCATACCTATACCATTACCTGTTCGAATCAGTATGAATCCGCCAGTGATTCGGTCACGGTGATTGTCGTTGCGCCGTTGAGTGGAACGATTTCGGTGACTTACGCACGATTGCTCTTGTTTGCGCCAAATCTTGGACAACCTGCACAAACCCTGATTGGAACCGTGTCAGGTGGTATTTCACCTTATTCGATTCTTGTATGGGTTCGAACACCATCGGGCGCCCTGATTTCTCTGACCCCCATTGGATCAACCTGGTCAGTAACTCCTGAAAATTCTGGAGATCTCTATTTTGGCACTACCGAAGAAGGTATTTGGACTGCCTGGGTAGATTTACAGGATAGTTCCGGTCAGACTTATCGAACTATTAGCGCAGTATGGGAGGTGGCATGGCATCCCGTGCATGGTCGTCCATAATCCGAATTCTATTAGCCGCCCTTACCGTGATGACCACTGCCAGTTGGGAAACAACATCTGTGAAGGCTGATAGCGGTGGAACCTGCCAGATGGCTTACGGCTTAACCCCAACATCAATTCCTGACTGGTTAATGCCAGTAAGCGGGAAAACGAACCTGGCCACTGCCAACCGTTATGATGTTTTGGCTGCCGAGTTATTGTCATCCGGATTGGTCGATGGTGCTACCTGCCCGGCACAAGGGTTGAATCCTGATGGCTCCGCAAATGGTTGTGGAATCGAACTTACTAAAGACCAAGTGCTCACATGGCAGAATCAATTTGACTCGGTGATTCTGTCTTCTTCTCAGGCTGCAGAGTTACCCCCAAAGGTGGTTAAAGCTGTCATTGCCGTTGAATCGCAATTCTGGCCAGCGGCAAATTGGACTTTAGGGGAGATTGGATTGGGTCAGATGACTACATATGGTGCAGACCTTGTTTTGATGTGGCGGCCGGCTTATTTCCAAACCATCTGCCGGCAAACATACGGTGAAATAGGGTGTACTACCCAATATCAATTCCTGGATTTTTCAACGCAATACCTATTACGCGGAATGGTTTTACGAGATATCGAGGCCACCTGCCCGAATTGTCTAGGGGGTGTTGATCTTGAAAAAGGAAACCAAGCGATACGAGTTCTGACTGAAACCCTCAATGCAAGTTGTTTGCAATCGACCAGGATTTTCAATCTGGCAACCGGCAAACAACCAGCTGCGTTTTTAAGTTATGACGATTACTGGCGTCTGGTTCTAGCAAATTACCATGCCGGTGCTGGGTGTGTTTATCAGGCTCTTCGAAAAACCGGAAATCCGAACAATTGGAATAGCATTGCAGCCAATTTTTCAAGCGGTTGTGCAAGTGGCGCTGAATATATTCGACGGATCGAAGGGCAGATCAAGCCGTAGAAAAAGAGGTGTTATGGATTGGATTATTTTTGGCCTTGTTGTAACCTGGTTGGGAATCGTATCCTGGTTCGATATACGAAAAAGTGAAATACCTCACAGTGCCTGGGTGGTTATTCCTCTCATGGGCGCAGGTCTTTATCGGATCTGGCAGGGAGACTGGGCATTAGTCCTTCTTGCTGTCTTAGTTGCAGCTGTTAGTGAACGGTATAGAATATCTCAAGCATTTGGCTGGGAAGAATTAAGCCGAATAATCACCTGGCTCCCATTGCTATTTTTGGGGGTATTCCTCTCGATTCAATCTTCACCACTTTCAGCATTGGCAATCATTGGCTTCTGGGCTGCCTGGGAATTGAAGTGGTGGGGTGGCGCAGATGCCGTTAGTGCAATTACGATCTGTCTTATCTGGCCAGGGATTTTCTTTATCATGTCGTTTCTGGTTATTCACTTAATCGTTGTGATTGCTTTAGGATTGGTATCTATGGTACGGGAACAGAAAATCAAGCTTCACCGATTACCGGGATTGCCGATATTGTTGGCCTCGGTATTAATCTTGAAAGTAGGGATAATCTTTATAGGCTAATCCGCTATAAGCTCGTTCGGAATGATTACTTCAACTTTATATATCATCATACCTCAACGATAACGGGAAAAGTGACTGTAAATGCCATCAAGAAATTGGCCACCTTGGATAACTTCATTCCGTCATTATAATTATTAATGTCCTGACTTTTCCCACTAAATTAAGTTGGTTCCCATACCATCTAAATATAGATATAGCAAATCAGGTGTTAAATTTTTGTAAAGTCTTTCAATTGTTTGAACACCGTAAAACTTTTTAAGGAAATGCATGATGTGGCCATTTATTCCACCTAACCAATAATTGTTTTAAACTTCATTTGTTGGTTCATATTTTTCCAGGGAAGTAAGGTACTTTTAAAATTCCAAGAACAATTTACGCTGATGGCTAAGGTGATGGCGTGGATTGTATAACGTCGATTAATTCTTCTGGCTTTTCTACCGGTGGGTGAGAAGTAGGTGAGGTTGTCATAGCTGGTTGGAAATCAATGGACAACATCCATGGGCCAACTATTGTGTTGGTAAATGCGGTTTCGACAATGTCGTATGCTTCTTGGTAGGTCATATTATCTGGATAAGAAACCACTTGAAACCAGTGTTGTGGCTGACCGTTCGTTTCAAATTTCCAGCAGTTAATCTGAATACTTTTCAGTTCTCCAATTTCTCTACCCACAGCTTCGCAATCTTTCATCTCCACCTGTCCAGGATTAGTGTTATCAATAATCACTTGATTAATTCCTATGTGGAAATCTGATAGTGGAGAACCTATAGAATAACTATAAGGGATGGTAAAAATAAAACACCTCTGATCACTCACGAAAGATGTGGAAGGGTATACGGGATATATGAGCAGGTAATCTGTAGAATAGGCTAAATATCCATTTGATTCTAGTTTTGCTTTAGGAATCCAATTGTGATTATCGGGTATCATGATACAAGCGTTCAACCAGGTCACTGATGGATTCAAGGCTACTCGATTTACCTGGATGACAATGCTATCCCCGATAAATTTTTGTGAATTTTGCCACGTTAGTTTTTCTTTTATTTCAGAGTATTTTACATCGAGTGTAAAAGAACCCAGAAAGGGTAAGGTAGCCATTGATTGTGGTCCGAATAATGCGTTTACCTGACCCAATTCAATAAGGATAACGGATGAATCGAATAATTCTGGTAAGGGGTCATTTTGAAAATAATTAGTACCATCCGGCAAAGAACGATCTTCATTGAAATGAGTCAAGCTAAATAGGTAATCGGCAAATCCACCCTGATGTCGTTTAATTGCGCAATGCCAATTGTTATGGCTTTTGATTTTATAAAACTCATTCAGGGAGATCTGATCAGGATTCTTGTAGAGTAGATAGCTTTTCCCACCGTTCTCTAGATCAATACGCGTAATTGGGCATTGTAGAGTGGCTTCCTGGGCAAGTGGATAGTTTTTCACAAGGATCTCTATTCCCAGACGTCCTTCATCGCGGTAAGCCCAGGTGATTTCTAGATCTACATTGGCATTATTAACGGATGTTGAAGTCCTTTCAACAGAAAGATCTTTTACCCATTGAAAATTACACCCAGTGACAACAAAGCAGACGATCAACAATCCATTTAGTATTTTACTGATGTATAAAGTTTTTTTCAATGCAGCACTCATTTGATTTTTATCGTCCATGGCCCATAAATCGCCCCCTCAATTGTGTCGATTATTATAGAGTTTGCCAGTGTCTGTGTCATTCCACTAGGCAATTCTAGATCAGTATAATAACCTGCCATGCTGAAATTACATTGAAAATTGATACCTGGGTATTCGATGATCAGATTTTGACGGGCAGTCTGACAAGCCACATTCGGATCACCAGGTGGAGGAGACATTCGAAGGCTGCCATCCATAATCAACTTCACATCGCTAGATTTCTCAATGTCGTTTGCGCCTGCCTGGTAGGTAACTACCATACATCCTTCTCCGCTTGAAAAATCACTGCCCCCAGATACAAAAGGTACCTGAACTTGATTAATCAATAATTTCGGACTTTGATCCAATGAGTATGTATGCAATGATACCGATAAGCATAGATTTATTGTGGTGGTTTGCTCATCAGAAGAGATATTTGTTATTGTAATGGTGATACCATTAGCAGATATCTCCCCGCCAGAAACTGATGAAGAAGTTTGGCCAGATTTACTGACATGGATTTTTACCCATAAATTACTACCATCTACAGGGATTATTTCCCCGGCTTCATTTATTATCGCCCAGTACACACTATAAATCCCCTCGGATTGAGGTGCGGTCAAGGGAACAGAGAGTAACATTGTCTCTCCTGGTGAAGTTTGTTGTGAGAAACTAATCTGGGGAACAGATCCTAGCGTATTTCCCTCTGGAGAAGCAATTAACACCAGATGATAATTCGTGGTCCATGGAGAAGCGCCAGTATTTTTTATCTCCCAGGTCTTTGTAAATGCCTCGCCAGGTTTCAAAATTGAATTATCTGGATAATTTTCACTAACAAAAAAGGCTTTATCTAGCGATGATGTGGATGTCATTACTGGAACCAATGTCTGAGCAGGAGATAAAACTGTGGCAGTTGTATAAGGGTGAGTGGCTCTGATCGCTGTGGAAAAAAATATCTGGGTCGTGGGTTCTTTGGTTGATTGTTGTTCTGAAACACAGCCAGTCAATAGGAAAACAACGAAAACACAAAGTAATATTCGCTTGTAAAGAATCCTTGGTTTGGTCATCATAACCTTTTCTTTTTTATAATTGGTGGAAAATAAAGAAGACTATCCGATAGAGGTAGAAACAAGTCTCCACCGGATAGTCTTTTTATCTTTTGTTATTGCAAATTTACTACTTCTTGCCAAGTTTCAGGCACTTCTTCGATCGTTGCTTGTTGGATCAATTGGAATGCCTGGTCATCACTCATACCGTCTGGTTTAGCGAGAATTTGAATATAGGCACCACCCCCGCCCTTACCTTTTTCGATGACGACAGTAAAATCAATTTGGGGTTGAGTTTCTTGAAGTCGCTTTTTAATCGCCACTAAACCAGTCTCTGTCAACAAGCCACCTTGATAATCCGCTGTGAGTTTTTCCAGCTTTAATACCGCTGTTTTGGACATCTTTTCTGTCACAGTGACAGGGAATGTAAATTGATAACATCTGGTTTGAGATTTCGCCGTATTCGGATCTTTGGCGTTAATCAATGCCACCTCGCTGTTTGAAATGACCTTTCCATCTACAATTAGGGTAGCGTAAGGGCCCCACTGTTCGAGTGATGGCAAGAAAATGCAGAGTTCAGCTTGAATGTCATTCTGATGGATTTCGACCTTCTGTAAGGCTATATTATTATTGGGGGACAGAACACTGGAGTTTGCTTGTGCTTTCGTCAGAGAATTGAACAGAGCAAAACTCAATGCTGTTGCGAAAATTACAATTCCCAAAAAAAGAAAATGCTTTTTCATCGTAAATCTCCTTTTTTTCATATTTAGGTTAATTATTTATGCGCACACGCTGTTGGAATAGATATCGTAGTTTCCTTGGGAGGAACCTTTATATCCGCGCGTGCACACTAATCCACTCCCATCCCACATACTGTTCCAAACGTAGGTATATGTTCTAGGAGCCTCATATCTAAAAACACCTACAGTTTCAGCAGCGAGATATGTTGCAGTTGGATATAGGGTGTATGACCAATTGGAAACGCAGCCTGGTGAGTACATATTTCTGTTTTTCATCGTACCATCAGACCCCCAAGCCCAATTTGCAATAGTTGCATCGTTCCAACAAGTTGTACCTTGGGGGTCTATCCCATTACATCCTGAACCAGTACAAGTAGCAGCAAATACAGAGTTCGTTGGCAATAGGGTAAGAACCAAAACTGCCAAAATAGTCAAAGTAAGAATTGGTTGCAATTTGTGAGTTTTCATTCTTTTCTCCTTAGGTTGATTGTTTCGATTTCGGTTTTTATTTGTCATGGTCTTGGATCTAACGGTGAGTAAAAATATGGCTGCCACGTTTCGCCAGCGTTTGAAAAATCATGCTGAGCAGCAGTACTACCAGATTGATCCGTACATCGAGCCCCCCAGACCAAACCGCCATTTATCGTTTTTGAAGAGACGTTATAACCCACCCACCCTCCATGATTCGCAGAATTTCTAATAGAACCACCACACCATTCACGAGAAGCAAATGTATTCCCACCAATCCGGCTGATCGAAGACCAAGCTGTACTGTTCCCTTGAGTGAGAAAACTGTAGGAGCTGGTTGTGATATAAGAACTGGTGCTAACATTTACCCCACCAACAGTGCTACCTGGTCCGATGTGCGTATACGTTGCAGCGAAAACAGTTCCAGTAAGCAAAAAGCAGATACCCATTGCAACCATAAGGGCGTGAAATATCTTGTTTTTCATGTTATTTTCCTCCAGTTGCAATTAGATTAGTGACATCAGATGGCGCTTCAGATGCTACGCTGTATTCGAAATTATCTGTTACTGATGAAAGAACCAAAGACATATCATCCAGAACATAATAATGTTCATATTTCAACAATAATCCTGTTTGAGAGTTAAAAGTGAACTTCTCGTATTGCCCCCATACCGGCTTGTCCAATTGAATATTGATCCATTGTTTGTCTGTTGTGGAAAACTGAGTGCGGAGTTCAATCAAGGATACGGATTGATTAGCCAATATTTCCTGTTTGAAGGATAATTCAAGTGGGGAGTTACTTTCAACAAGAGTCTGAATGCTGCTCACAAGGTACAAATCGTAAGCCGGTGTATAAGGATCCTTTTTTACTTTTTGACCATCATTCCACAGGGAGGTTAATTCGCCATTCACAAATACCCCTAATGGGACCTTACCGGTTTCGGAAGAAATAAGATAATCCACCTGCTCGGTCACCTTTTGATTTCCATCAAAATGGCTCCAGAACTCTTTTCGATATTGTGATGGTAAGGGTTTGGGACTATTCAATGGTAGGAGGTCATATTGGTCAAATGTTATTGATGTCCAGCCTGGTTGCATTAGATAGGTGTTCTCCAAGTCTTTATACCGAGACAATTCCTGAAGAATTTCCTCGTCGGTAGAAGGTGATGAATCTATGACATTATCACTGACATTATTAATTGAGACGAGTTTGGAATCATTATTTTTCTCATTTTCGATATTTTGTGAAGTAAAAGAAATAAGGTCGGTAACCTTATTCGTTAAATTTCCATTTTCAATCTTGTGAGTTGTCATGGAGTATGCATCAAAACCGTTAGAGGCAATTGCTTTTCCAACTAACGTCCCGGATAAAACGGTGACGATCAACAATACTAGGAAAGCTAGCTTTTTCATGTTTGCTCCTTTTTTACAATCAATTGTCTATTTTCGAAATAGCATCTAGAATACATATTACCAAAACCGGTGTTAAATCTTTGTAAAGTTTGTGATTTTGAGCAATTCCATTATTCTTTAAAACCCAATGTTAAAACTTTATAAAGATTTAACACTGGGGCTGGTATGATTTAGTATATAAAATCATCATCGGGAGGATAATCAATGAATAATAAGAGTAGTTTGTTATTATTACTTGGAGGACTTTTTCTCGTTTTGTTTCTCACTGCGGCAAGCCCAACAGAAATAAACAATAATGGGCAACATTGTTATGCCTTAATTGCCCCAATTGAAGAGGGAAGTAATGGTTCTTCAAGGGTAATCAAGGCAGAATGTTTTGATAATTTTGCTGATTCGATTTACGCAGCCACGAATGGCCGAGTACAACTCAATAGCTCCATTCAACCAGAAGCAGTCACAAATGAAGCCCTGAATTCCAGCAATGGAGTGGGTTTGTTAAGCAGTCAGGTGGTAATCGGGATTGATTGGGATAGTGCCAATTTTTCAGGAAGTTCTTATACTTGGGTAGTAAGCGGTAGTGGATGTTCCAGTTCTACCCAATACAGTGTTTCTTCAATGCCATCAGGTTGGGACAATCGAGTCTCCTCAGCAAGAGGGTATTCAAACTGCAATTACTTCAATCATTACCAGAATACAAATTATGGAGGATCATCGGTTATATGTAATACCGAATGTGCTTCAATGGGTTCTCTTGATAATGCGACATCTTCAGAGAAATGGACTTATACTCCTTAGGTAGATCGGTATATTATGAGACTATTAGTGGTTGAAGACGAAAAAGATGTAGCCAATGCTCTCCACGTTGGATTATCACGGGATGGGTATGCTGTAGATATTGCTGAAAATGGGAATAAAGCGCTTGAAGCATTAGCGGTCAATAATTTTGATCTGCTAGTACTAGATTTAAATTTGCCGGATATGGATGGACTTGATATATGCCATTTAGCACGAGAAAAACAGCCACCATTATTAATTCTCATTCTTACCGCACGGGGAAAACAGAAAGATATCGTCACTGGGCTAAATAACGGTGCGGATGACTATTTAATTAAACCATTTCATTTACAAGAATTACTTGCACGAATACGAGCATTATTACGCCGTGATCTGCGCACAAGAGAGCCAATTCTTAGGATTCAGGATATTTCTCTTGATCCAGTGGAGAAAGTAGTCTGGAAGTCAGATCACAGGATTCAGCTGACCAGAAAAGAATTTGGTATTTTGGAATATTTGATGCGGCATCCAAACGAAGTGATCAGTCAGGAAGAGCTTCTTGAGCACGTTTGGGGCACAATGACCAACGTTTTCTCAAACACAGTCCGGGTTCATATACAATCGTTGCGTGAAAAGCTCGAAGATGACAGCACAACACCTAATTATATCGAGACAGTCATTGGTACTGGCTACCGATTTGTCCAACTGGAATATGAATCAACAGAAGATATACCCAATAAAGAAAGCGCAAATGAGTAAACAGAAGCTAGAATCGATGAGTTTGCGTCAGCGAATTATTTGGTTAACCAGTGGAGCCGTATTTATTATTGGTTTGCTTTTGGTCATTTTTGTCAATTTGATCGCCCCTATTTTCATCACTCGCGAAGTTGGCTCTCCAGATACCCAAATACTCATAAATACAGTGGACGCAAATGGTAATCCCATTACTGTCCTGGCTGAAACTCCAGGACCGGCTGGGTATACGCTCTGGCACGACCCTGGGATTTCAAGAGCTGATCCTCTACTTGTTGTTCGAATATTATCAGTGATTGGGCTAATCAGTATCACAGGCGTGGGTTTTTTCGCTGCAAAACTAGTCGCAAAAGAATCCCTAAAGCCAGTGACTCAGATCAGTGACACTGCTCGACAAATCAGCGTTCAGAATTTGGATCAAAGGTTGAATTATCAGGGAGAGAGTGACGAAATCAAGACACTTGCTGATTCTTTTGACCGTATGCTTCAGCGTCTACAAACAAACTTCGAGGATCAAGGCGAATTTATATCCAACCTCGCTCACGAGCTTCGCACTCCTTTGACCTCCTTACGAATGAACCTGGAAGTATTGAATTCCAGTCCCCAAGCAAAGCTTGAAGATTATCAAGATTTCTCTGCCACAGCCGAGCGCTCGATCACTCGGCTTGAACGCTTAGTGGAAGATTTGCTCTTATTGGCCAAAGCCGAAAGAGAAATCGATTGCCGTCCAATCATTCTGGGAGTGCTATTCGAAGAAATTCTCGAGGAACTAACCCCAATTGCAGAAAGAGAAAATGTAGAACTCAAAATGAGTGGAGACCTTGAGCTTGAGGTAAAAGGCGACCCCGTATTATTTAATCGCGCCGTGGCAAATTTGATCGAGAATGGAATCCATTACAATCATCCCGGCGGTTATGTTGAAATATCCGCTCGCAAAGCTGACAATCAAGTCATTATTGAGATAAAAGACAACGGTATAGGAATCTCAGAAAGCCAGCAATCTCATATATTTGAACGCTTTTATCGCGCAGAAGCAGGGACAGCGAATCAAAATGGTAAGGGATTAGGTCTTGCAATCACGGCCCATATTATTGCTCTCCACTATGGCCGGATTGAAATAAAAAGTGAGTTAGGGAAGGGTAGTATTTTTCAGATTTATCTTAAACCTGCAAACTAATTATTGCTTGCATGATCTAAAAAACCACCTAAACCTGATAGAGATTATTGAGACCTGTCCGGCATTGATAAAATCCAAAATTCCATGAAATATCAAGTCATTAGTGTAATGGAAATAATTTTCCTGATTTCATCTCAAAAGCAAGGTTAGTCAATAAGTTGATCTCTTCTAAGCTGTGGCTAGTAAGAAGAATGGTTATTCCCTTTTCATTTAGTTTCTGTAACAACTGATGAATATTCTCTATTCCTTCTGGATCCAAACCAGAACTTGGTTCATCGAGTAAAACAAGGTCAGGGTTTTCCATTATCGCAATCGCAATTCCTAATCGTTGCCTCATGCCAGTTGAATAACTCTTTGTCGGTCTCTTATCATCTGGATCCAAACCAACTGACTTAATCGTATCCTTAATATTATCTTTATTAATCAAGTTACGAATCTTTGATAGCAAAAGTAAATTATCATATCCGCTATACTGAGATAGCAAACCAGGTTCTTCAATTAATGCACCTGTGTTTCTTGGAAATTCAATATCCTTTCCCAAGATCTCATTAAAAATCTTAACTTCGCCCGAGGTTGGAAAGACTAATCCACTTATCACTCGCAATAGCATACTTTTTCCAGCACCATTATGACCAATAATTCCAGCGATTGACCCGACAGGGATTCTAAAATTAATATCCTCTAGAATTACCCTCCCTCTTATCTGTTTAGATAGATTTGTTACAGAAATTGCATCTTTATGGACTGTTGATTTTTGCGAAGCCATTTATTACTCCTTGGTTGTACAAAATTAGGTTGACCCCATTCAACTTTTTGAATGGAAGCGAGTGATGTCCAGCCTTTTTACAATCCAAAAACCAATAATTACGGAGACTGCAATAAGCGTCGTATTATATAAAATTGACCACAGAAAAGAAAAGTCAGGTATCGTGACATCAATGAATGTATGTCGGACTAGCATGGTTTGTGTCCCAGGAAGCCACCGAACTAACCAGGAGTGATTAATACTTATAAAGCATGAAACCAACAAAATGCCAATTATTAACAAAAAACTATAAATCGATCTTCTGCAAAATAACGAAAATGTCATTTGAAGGCAGCCTAATGCAAGCATAGAAGAAATATACAGTAGAGAGATGAGCAAAATAAGTTGCCCACCTGAAAAATCCTGGCTGTTTGGCCATAAACTAGATAGAGTCACCGAACTGTTGAAACTATTTAGATAAATTGGATTAACAAAACTCAATCCTAAAGTAATTGTCAGTATCAACCCTGTCACATAAATTAATGAAAAAACGAAGAGGGTAAGAACTTTACCTGACCACCATCCCCATCTAGAACCAAGGATCGGCAATAGAACAGAACCTCTTTGTGACAACTCGTCATAAGCCATATCGCCAATTAAAAAATAAAAAAGCATCTGAGGGATAAACCATACGAGCATTTCAATCAGGGATAAACTTCCATTTCCTGGCCCACTAAAGAAAAGAAAATAGAAATCGCCAACACTCTTGAAGGAAGAAGTGTAGTCTGCTGCGATTTTCCAACCTTCAAGAACAAAGAACAAACCAGATAAAAAGGCGAGACGCCAGCGAGTAGATGTATGTAAATTGAAGGAAATGACCCTTATAATCGATAGTTTCTTCATCGCAAATGGGCACCTCCAAAGAAGTCTTTCCTTTTACCTAATTGCATTCCAGAAAGTAACAATAACAGTATCCAAAATGACCAGTACAGTAGGGCGAAGTGAAAAGAACTGACTGGAAGTAATTCCTGCATTTTTGCATATTGGAGGTTCAGAATCATGTGTTGTGGAAAAGAGAGACTTGTGATAGCAGGTGAAAACGAACCTTTATAGATAATTAATCCTACAAAATTCAGTGCGACACCCGCCAGAAAGCCGACTATACTGCGGCGCGAAAATGTTGATATTACCAATGTAAAAAGACCCAAACCAAACCAACCAAGATTCAATAAACTCAATAATCTTATAAAAAGTGGAAATGGAAGAGTAGCCAACATTCCTGCCGATAAATATGAGTTTTCAGGAACAAGTTGTGCCCCTAAGCTCCACTTTTCCTGAATAGAAAAACTAAAACTTGTAATTCCAAAAACAATGGCAATATTGATTGTGGCAAAGCAGATTACAGAAATTCCAAGTAATACGACTTTGCTTACCCACCACTTTTCTCTTGAACCTAACTTTAATATGAGGGTTTGACCAAATTCTGATTCAGATGTGATATCAAAGATTAAAAATAGAAATATGTTATTTAAAACGAATAGAAGATAGTTACTATTCGAAAAAACTGAAAATAAAATATCCCAAACGTTGTATGAATTACCATAAACGGTTCTTTGCAATACAAATCGATTGGTTTCATTTGATCCAATTAATAGCGCGATCAGAACAGGGATGAGCCACCTCTTGCGGATGATTTTTCCAGTCATTTGGAGCCAAACGAAACGAGCCGTTCTACTAATCTCAGAATTTCGGTCCGTCATTGTCCCTTCTCTATTTCCGAAAATATATAACCTGTGGGGATGAAAAAGAAATGCATAATCTCAGGCTCTCACTTCTTTTACATGAGAACCCAGGAAAAAGCCCATTGAGCTAGCCAGGAAGATCCCTCCCAAGCTAATGCCGATGTGAATCCATGTTATTCCGATTAACCAATGCGGAACTAGAGCTGATAACGGTGACCATGCGGGCTGCCTGAAAAGCGCTAATAAGTAATGCGTTATCATAAAAAGCACAAAGGGGGTGGCAAGCACAACATACCTGTTCTCTATAAACATTGAAAGGGACAATCCCAGAATTGCGTAAACCATACCAAATATACATCCCAATCCGATTAACAAAAAAATATATAAGTCAGGATTATTTTGATAAAAATATCCAAATGGCCCTAAAGCCTCTGGCGTGGATATAATTCGTAGTTCATAAGGATTTGTATTTATACCCCGGGGAAACACAATGTTCATAACCAGGAAAAAAATAGTCATGGGAATTGCTATTGCAAACCCACCGGATAAGCCCGTGGAACAATATTTTGCAAAAAGATATTCCTTATATGATGATCGGCTCAATATATTTCTTAAGAATCCTGAGGTTCTATCATTCAGATAAGAATCGGAGAAAGGTAGAACTGCCAGTAATGGCCCGAGCAATCCAATTATCCCTCGTTGTGACCATATAAATGCATCATAAGAGTTATTATAAAAGAGTGGTAATTTTGACAAATACTCCGAGGTCATTGGTGGGCCAGATAAATAATCGGACAAACCTTGGCTGAGCGCCAGTAGACCGATTACAACGGCTGCTAAGAATCCATAATTTATGAATGCACGCTTCAACTCTTCTCGAAACATATATTAATCCTTAGGTTTCAAAAAAATAAAAGAAGAGCAAGTATGGACGTAATATATACATTCCCATACTTGCTCTTAATTACTTGGTCTGCTAGAAACCACAACTTCCGGGATTATCTGGGCTCCACCACCCGGTAGCTTGAACGTCAACAGGTATAAATATTGTCGTGGCGATGCGAGCGTGATATGAAGACCCTGCCGTTGAAGGGTTAAGTGTATATTCCCTTCGCTGGTCGTTACTGATAGATTGATAACCCGCGGCGACACTGCCGTTAAGAAGCTCGATCCTTGCGTTGAGTGTGTAACCTCCCCCAATTTGGTCACTACAAACCACTGCTTTATCAGAAGAACTTACTTTTGTAACGTTGCTGGTTGTGTTTGATCCACCAAGTTTAGGAATCGTCATATTGTATGTACTGAAACTTCCAGCAGCAATTGCCTTTCCGACCAACGTCACAGAGAGAACTATGACTATCAGTCCTGTTACCAGTGATCGCATTTTCATTTTTTCTCCTTTCTTGAAATCTTCCCTTGATTTATTGGACACATCAATCATGCATATTTTATCAAAACGCATGTTAAATCCTTGTAAAGTTTTCACCTTTAAAGCTTTATTTGTTCACATCCAAATCACGACTTCGCTTACCGTTATTTTTCACTATATTCGAACATGGATTCAATCAAACCCTTACAAAATTTGGATATGAAAGAATCATGTGATAACCTGACTAGATTTCAGAATTCCTCTTAAATAATCAGCGGCATTGACTAAAGCACAGATGTTCTATAATAATAGGAGGTTTTACTCAAAAATAATGAGATTTCATCTTTACCAACTATTGAAAAATTTTAATAACTTCGAGAGATTGTGAGCTCATTATCTGTGATGAGCTAAAAAGAAAAGAGATGTATAAAGGTTCTGCAAGAAGGCGGAATCAAGGTTTCCTTGTTCGTAACAAGCCGTGAGGAAAGAGTCATTTTCCCTTGACCACCTAGGATAAGAATATTTTTTTGATAATATTAAGTGTAGACAATCTTTGATCAATCGTTGGCTGGACAGAACCTTCTGGGTGCAGATGTGTGTCCAGCTTTAATTTTTAAGCACTTGCACTGATGCAGAATGGATAGGAGCGCCTTCTGATTGCCACTTTCGCCGTTTTAACCCTGTTTTTTACATGTATGGTCTACGATCTCCGCAACCACCAGATCCCCACGCCATTAACCGTTGGCGGGATGGTTGGTGCAGGTGTGTATGCCCTTTTCAATGGTTTATGGGCTCCAGTATTGTTGATGATTGCACTGACACACGTATCAGATTTCAACCTCCGAGAAAAACGTCTGGCATTCGCCTTTACGTTGTCCGCATTTTCCGCAATTTTTCAACCTTCAGCGGCGTTGATTTGCCTTCTCATCCTTGTCGTGTGGGTGCTTTGGGAATTTGGTGTTTTGGGAGGTGCGGATGTCAAGCTGATAATTGCAGCTGCCCTGGTTCTTGGAAATCCAATTTTTCTGATCCCGATATCAATTGTCGGTGGAGTGCAGGGCGTAATCGCAAGCCTTCAGAAAAAGAGGGAAATTCCTTTTGTCGTATCAATTTTTTGTGGAACTTTGTTGTTCGTTCTCTATCCATATTTCTAAAGAAGGAAGGAGGTGATTGGCATTGCGTTTCCTAAAGGATAACCGGGGAATCGAGTCGACTGAGGTCGCATTGATCATTGCAGTAGTTGTTCTGGTGGCTTATGGTGCATACCGGTTGCTGGGCCAAAATATCGCTGCCATCGTGACAGATATTGCTGGAAAAATCTAGTCAAATCAATGGTCTGCCAGCATTGTCCCCTTCGGGGATGTTCCAAAAACTGGCAGATCAATTACTCCTCAAGGAGGATTATGAGGTTTATTAAAGACACTCGTGGGATGGAATTGCTAGAGGCTGCAATTACAACTCCAATTGCGATTATGGTCATGTTGGCGATTGTTAACCTGGGGATGTTAGTCTATGCCCAACAGGCAGTGCAAGCCGCAGCCAGGCATGGTGCGCGTATGGGAAGTGTGGCGCAGCAATGCCCTGCCTGTTATGCCATGAGTGGAGCAAGAGACGCAATCGCCCAGGCTGGGATTCTGGAAAATACTTCGGTCAGTGTCTTGGCTCCTGGAGGAAGTGCCGGCAGCATTTTAAAGATCCAAGTCAGCGGCAGTGTACCCAACTTTATGGCTCCTCTGACCAGCCTGTTCCCTGGATTGCCAGGGCAGACGTTTACTGTCCGTGCCGATTCTACATTTCGGCAAGAAGGCTGGTAATATGCTGTGGCGAGATCGGCGTGGCTATTCAATGACTTTCTGGGCGGTATTCATTGGGTTGGTAATGATTCCTGCCCTGGCATTGGCTATTGAACTCGGACGGTATTTTTATGCCATTTCAGAAGTGGCAAAGGCAGCAGACGCTGCGGCAGTTGCCGCTTCCGCTGAGATCAATCAGCAAGTTTTTCAAGATACCGGAAGTCTTGTTCCCACTTCAAGAACCTGGGGGAACGCTCAGGCTTATGTGACCTCTAATACAGCCAGCTTATCCGCTAAAGGGGTCCATGCATTTGTTACAGACATTCAAGTCAGTGGGGGAGATAACACGGTACGGGTCTCTGTGTCAGCAGATTTATCTATCCTGTTTCCATCAGTAGTTCCCAAGGTGCTAGTAACTCAAACTGGCGTGGCGAAACTGAGGGCTTTGACTCATTAATGTTAGCTAACGGCTTGCCGCTCAGCCGCGCCGCGAAGCGCAGCGGAGCGGCGTCAGGTGGAAGCGCGTGTTAGCCGCCTTTATTTTCACGAAGAGCAATTTCCACAACATACCATTGACCATCCCTGGAACCCCAGAACACATACTTACCTTGCCCGTATTGAACAGACCACAAGACTGGTTCACAACAATATGCAATTACTATTTCATCGAAATCAGGACCAACTTTCCAACCGTCATACACAACGAAATACCTTCCGCCTTTCTGCCCTATGAAAATCAATTTGCCGTCCAAACCATAGGGCCGATATGCCTTGTCCAAACTGTAAAGTTGGCGAACATCTGATCCGTCGTAAATAATCGTAGCAGTGTTGCCATCCGAGAATTCCCACGCAGCCTTGCCTCCGATATTTTGCAGGGATACATTCGGAGAGTACGCAGCAAACTCTCCATATAAGGACTGAATGGCTTGGTCGTTTTTGTACAGTGTGTACTTCTCTTTCGGAAACAAACCACCACTCAAACTTGCTCGATAGATGTCCTGACCTATGGTCAATTGAAGACTTTCCATATCATCAAGACGACACCTGAAATTTCCCTTTTCGCTTTCGTCCCAGAGAGGCATAGAATGACCAAAGCAGCTTTCGGCTTGTTGCCAATCGAAACCCTGGGAAATCGTACATTCTTGCCAAGTCACGCCAATATCTTCAGGATTAGCAATTTCCAAACCTAACGATTGGCGTGATGCACAACTTGCTTGACCCAAAATAGCCAACAAAGTCACGGCCAACAGCAGTACAGAACGTTTCTTCACGATATGCGCTCCGCGTCACCTGTGAAGGCGGCCTAACGGCTGGTTTTAGCGGCGGGCGGGGGAATTGGCGGGAAAATGCTAAAGGGCGAACTGCGCTTTCGGGGCAGAATCCCTTTGGGCGGAGGCAAAGCCCCCGCCCGTCCGCTGCAAACGGTGTTGGGCTGTGTTCACTTTATCTTTATAGTAGATGCTATCTTATCTAGCAGCCTAATCTGTTCGCTACTTTCGTTGTATTCGCCTTTTAAGTATCCTTGCATCATAAAGCGATAGTTCTCTGTATACAAGAAAACAGTCCACACCGTATTTCCAGCAAGATATTGTATTGTTTTTGTTCCTTCCATTGATTCTGTGATAGGAATGGTATCTATGCTGGAAACATCGCAACCTTCTTGGGTAATTGCACAAGGAAGGGCGTAAATTTTTAACCTAATAGAATCGGGTGGTTGATATTCTGTATTACTGTTTTCTTTGGGAAAACTTTGAATAAAAGTTTCGTCTTCTAGCCCTGGAATACTTCTCGTGGAGCCTGGATAGATGTACCACTCTGCCGGGTACTGAAAACTATATTCAATTCTTCCCACATCTGATGTAAAATAACTAGAAAACTCTGCCCAATTAGATTCAATTAATTTTGCTGTTGGTGTTGCCATCGGAATACTTGCAGATGGCCCTGTTTTTGCACATCCTGAAAAGACGATAAAGAATAGGCAAACTAAGCAAAGGTGATAGCCTAACTTAACTTTCATATCACTACTCTCCAAATCCGTGCTTAAAATCTAACAGCCCTGTAGTTTTGAGAACATCAAAACTACAGGGCTGCTTTATCTCTTATGGAATCGTATTCTTTATATGCCAGAAATGTGTCAACGACGATGTGTATGGATAGTTATAGCGATCATTTGTATGTCCGCTGAATCTATTAGGTGCTACGTCTGTGACCATCACTACATGCATACCATCCGTATACATCAAGTCGCCCGATAGCAATGAGAGATATGAAGAATACACTTCCACTGCTTGTTTTGTGTTCAACAGATAATGTGCCAAACCTTGAGGGTTTGTACTAAAGTCAAACACATTCCAAGTATAAGAACCACTCCCAGAGTGCTTCCAAGTAGAGTCTGTTGGAAACCCTCCTGCCTTTAATGCTTGCGAAACGTAATCGGTACAATCATTACAAGTGGTTGTTGTAACACTCCAGACATTCTTATAAGTTGTGTTGTAATACTTAGTGTCCATGTAGATGCTAGTGTTATATGGACATTTTTTAATAGTATTGACAACATAAGTTCTTGCATAATTCTTTGCTGCCGTTCTGTTGTATGTAAAGCTCGTAGTAGCTTCAACTGTTGGGATATCCCCGTAGGCTCTTGTATAGTCGTCAAGCAATAGTTTTCCTAAAGATTCAATCGGGGTATTGTAAATTTCGTAATCCGGCATTAAAGTTAAATCTGGTTTTCTTCTTATAGGGTGTCCATTGGTCCAATTTACGTTATCAAAGCCTTCCCCTATATCAATTCCCTTGTCAGTAAATTCATCTTTTACGATTTGAAGTTTGCCGTTTCTGTCCTCAATGCTAATGTTATGATTGATTCGAAATACAATTGTGACACCGCGAGAAAGAGATTCCTTAATGTCATCTGTCATTGTTGTAATATAGTGTCTTAAATTTTGTTGCACGGATTCGTTGTCAGATTTAGAAATCGCCCATTTAGCGGCAAGGAGCAAAGGATAATCGTTAACAGACTCCAAATCATATTGACCATGCAGCGTTACCACTTCCAGTATGGTGACAGACGTTGTATCACCAGTTTTAGATATACCGGCATCATCCACTAAAAAATTTGATTCGATTGAAATTAATTGGGAATGTAAGCCAACTGCAAAGAACTCGCTATAGTAATCTTGCCTTTCTGCTATCAATGCGGCTATTTGGTCAGAATAAAATATTTTTTGTGATGTGTTACCTGTAGCCATGTATTGACTGTAATCATCCAAAAGTAACCCTACATCTGATTTAGATACAATCGCTTGCTCCGCTTGAGCCGTAGCAAGTGGCGACAAAAATAGACTTATTGTTGTTATCAAACAGAGAGCAACAACAATTTTTAGGTAGTGAAATCGAAACATAGAATTATTCTCCTTTTGAACAAATTTGGTGAATATTGAATTATGCGAAATCTACAAATCCATTTTATTCAGATGCGCTTTTTCGGACTCCTTTCTGGCACACAGCCCAACTATTAATTATACGGACTAGCCATATACTGCAATTATGCCTAAAAATAATCTTATAATATTATACACTCAGCTCTGCAAGATCAAACATCTACAACTGATATGTCCCCTCCAAAACCTAAAAAACTTCTCGATCAGCTCCGAGACACGATCCGCTTGAAGCATTATTCCTACAGCACAGAGAAAACCTATGTTCACTGGGCTAGGCGCTATATTCTCTATCACAACAAACGCCATCCGGCTGAAATGGGTGTCGCTGAGATCGAGGCCTTCCTCACCCATCTGGCGAAAGACGAGCATGTTTCTGCCTCTACTCAAAACCAGGCGCTCAATGCCTTGCTATTTCTATACCGAAATGTCCTGCAAATAGATATTCCTGTTCCACTCCACGCACTGCGCGCCAAACGCTCAGAACATCTGCCGACGGTCTTATCGAAAGATGAAGTAGCAAGGGTGTTAGCTGGAATGCATGGACTGCATCAATTGATGGGGAAGTTGCTCTACGGATGCGGGTTACGGTTGATGGAATGCTTCCACTTGCGGGTGAAAGATATCGATTTTGAGCAATCTCAGATCATCGTCCGGGAAGGAAAGGGCGAAAAAGACCGTGCGACCATGCTGCCTGCCAGCCTTATTCAGCCACTTAAGAATCAAATTACATTTGTCAAAAACCAACATGAGCGAGATTTGGCGCAAGGGTATGGTTCGGTTGAGCTGCCTTTTGCGCTTGCACGTAAATATCCCACTGCAGATAAAGAAGTAGGCTGGCAATATCTTTTTCCATCGGAAAGATTATCCACCGACCCACGTAGTGGAATTGTGCGTCGTCACCATCTGGACCCCAGCGGGTTGCAGCGTGCAGTCAAAGCAGCAGCGAAATTGGCCAGGATTGATAAACCAGTCAGCCCGCACACTTTTCGGCACTGTTTTGCGACTCATTTATTGGAAGCGGGTTATGACATTCGGACGGTGCAGGAATTGCTCGGACACAAGGATGTCAAGACCACGATGATTTATACCCATGTTCTCAACCGCGGACCAAAGGCGGTGCGCAGCCCGCTGGATGAGAGGTAAAAAATCCCCCCTAGGATAACTACCTTTCCATTGTTATACTTTTATTACAACTGAATATTCATTTCTCTTTATCGTTGGCCGGACATAACCCACTGGGATCTGTCCGGCATTTTCTTTTTAACCCTAATTGACGAGGGTTTCACGAACAAGGAGGTCAGATGATAAATGATGTAGTTCTAGAAGGAATCGTGGTACGGGATCCATGGAAATTTATGGATGACCTGTTCTTCCGGTTGGTGATCTATCGAGATAGTGATCTACCTGCCAAGAAATTGGATTTAGAACGTGATGCAGGTGATTACATCAACGTCCGGGTAAATGGTGGAGCTAATGGGCTGATCCACATCCGACGCGGCATGCGATTGCGAGTGCATGGTTTCCTCCAGTCTCGGGATTTCCGCGAAAGCTTGGAAGAGTTTATCAACAAAGCACGGAAATCCAAAAACTGTACTGACCTGGCTGTGGATATCAAAGCATGCGAATTGAAACAAAACCAGGTATTCATTGACCGAAACGTGGTGGAGGCAGTCGCCAGGCGCATTATTGTGTTGGATGCTGCCACACCGAATGAGAAAAAAGCCAGATCAATTGAGAGAGTTACGACTGGCAAGCACACTGAAGCGGAGAATGATTCAAGTGAGATGGTATCCACTTCTGGAGAAATTGACGCAACTGCTGAATAACTCATCCGATCAACAAACCGAAGGTGAGCATGGGTAATTTTCTTTTTGGATTACCTGCAAAAGGCCTACGTGTGTAAAAAAATAGAGAGATGGATGAGTTCAGACCTGAAGTGAATTCTTAATACTTCAGGGTACGTGGAGGATCACAAGATGACGCCCGAATCCCTTGCATAAAGCAAGCGGGATTTCGAGACCTGTCATCGTCAAGCTCCCTTTTGTATTGGGAGTGAGTGATCCTCCTTTTTATTTCCGGGAGTCCCCGGATAGTGGGCTTGCACTTTAACAAACAACCTTTTCCTCCCAGGAGGCGGCATGGCGTGCTGAGAAGTAGAAAGGTTCATATCACAAGGAGAAAACAATACTGAGTGGGTGGGATGAATGACTCATCCCACCCATATATTCTCACATCCATAGGGCTGCAAATGTCAGCGATGAAGAAAAAGTCTTCACCATTGTCGTTTTCTGCCCTGTGTTTATTCACGGGTAGCAAATAACGTCGGGACACTCCTGGTGCTTAGCCATGAGTTGATCTTTCGAATCGACCTTTTGTTAATCAACGTCGGATATTTCCACAAGGAGGATTATGCAAAAAACACAAGACCTTACCCAAGCACAAGTTGAACGTACTGAACGTGCACAATCTGCGATTCTCGCTGGCAAGTTCCAGGTCACCCGAACCAATCCCCACCAATGGACGGTTAAAAATGGCGACAAGCTACCGTATGTCGTCACATTGAGACCATCTCAAGGTGGTTCAGAAGAGGTCAATTGGGCGTGTACCTGTATGGACTATCAGCAGCGGGGGCCTCAGATTCTCTGCAAACACATTGAAGGTGTCCGCCTTTTAGAAGCGGCGCAACCACAAATTCACATAATTCAAGAAAAGGAGATTCACATGAATGAAACCATCCCTTCAAATGATGGGAACCTGAGCGACCGGCTGAGCCGCATCCTCTGGGAACTTCGCCAGCCATTGGATATGTCACGCGTCAAACGCCGCCAAGCGCCAGGTATGGGATCCGTCCCCTATCTGGAAGGATACGACGTTATTGATCGAGCCAACAGTATCTTCGGATTTACCTGGTCATTTGACTTGATTGGTGATCCGGTCATCGTGCGTTGGCAAAAAAAGGTGCTGATTTGGAATCAACAGGAAAAACGCAAGGTTCCTGCCCTGGATGCCAATGGGAATGTTCAGACCGAGGAAGTCGGTTTAGTGTATATCACCGGCAAAGTATCTGTCGATCTGGACGGGAAATCATACAGTCATGCCGATCTTGGTCGTTGTGTCTTCACTGGTGATACACCCGAAGCCCTTGATATGGCCTTGGCAGGTTCAGCCACAGACTGTCTGAAGCGCTGCTTCCGCCAATTGGGTGAACAGTTCGGCAATCTGCTGTATGACAAGGAAATTGCTCAGAACGCAGGCCTTGATCAAAACCGATCCAATGGCACCTCATCTACGGCAATTCCAACTTCGAAGGCTAATTCATTACCTCCTGCCACCTCTATCGTACGCAGGTATGGGGATGGAGTCTCTGTGAATGGTAATGTCTCCGAGCAGGAGGCATTTGACCAATTTAAAGAGAAAACCGGGAGAGTTCCTGCTTCAAAGGATGAATTGCGTAATTGGCTAGCCAGTCAACGCACCACACCGACGCCTGCATCCGTTGCAGCGTAAAAAACCATATGCCAAAGAGAAAGGAAAAACACAATGTACCAAACGATTATCCTCATCGGAAATTTGGGAAAAGATCCCGAAATGCGCTTTACCCCTGGCGGACAACCGGTGACTACCTTATCGGTGGCCACAAATCGTCGTTACAACGGTCAGAATGGACAGCCAGTCAAAGAAACGACCTGGTTCCGTGTCACTGTGTGGGGAAAACAAGCAGAGTCCTGCAATGAATTCCTACACAAAGGAAGCAAGGTATTAGTTGAAGGGCGTCTGACCCCCGATCCTGAAACTGGTGGGCCACATATCTGGGAAAACAATGGAAAGGTTGGCGCTTCATTCGAAGTAACCGCCTCGACCGTACGTTTTCTTTCTGGACGTGAAGACCAGGAGGAAGCAGAACCCGCAGTAAATACTCAGGTTCCGCCAAACTTAGACCCAAGCGAAATTCCATTTTAGCTAGAGTCAAAACGCACCGGTGAATCACAACGAAGGACATGCCATTCAGGGCATGTCCTTTCTCATTCTTATTGAAAGAACACAGGAGGAACACATGGTAAAAGCTGAAATCACAATCGGTACATGTTATGGAGATGCGGTCATTCCCGTTGAGGTAGTGGGAAAAGGCCCGAGACCTGGAACAGTATGGGTACGCGCGCTCAATGGACTGGAGCCATTTACCAAGAACAGCCACGGTGGCCCTTATCAGGACAGCACTACGGTGGTTCATATCCCTCACTTGAGGGATGTCCGTGTTGAGAATGATCCTGAAGAAGCACCAATCTGTGAAACGATTAAACCAGGAGAACTAGAAATCCAAATCTCTCCGCAGGATCACTTGCTTCCAGCGGATTGGTTTCTGGAGAGTGCTTATGAAGACCGAACTTGCTCCGAGTAGAACCGCAGGTACGGTTAGAAGCAGTCAGGGGATCCCAAAACCGCATGGTAAAGCAATGATCCGCGAAGACTTTACGGTGTTCACGCCGTCGGTTTCCGTCCAGGGATATCAATACCTGGTTGATTTTGGTTCGGGCAGTGAACATCGTTTTCACAGGGTCAATAAAAACAAGGAGTGCTCCTGTGGTTCAGCATATTGCGAAGCAATTGATGCTGTTCGTTTTTACCTTCAAGCTGGTGGTGAACGAGCGCCTGATCCAGAAGGGATGCCACCTTGTCCTATCTGTGGCAGCAAGACTTACCGCGATCGAAATTGGGATGGTAAGTACACCAAGGAATTGGGGTGGCGCTGCACAAAAGGTGGCCTGCGTCATTTTCTGGATGCAAAAGCTGAAAGGATAAAAAAGAACCTTGCAGAAAACCCCTGGCTCATACCTCCCGCACCTGGATACCCAGGTGTGCGGCGCGATGAATTGATGACCTGGGAAGAATGCGAAGCAATCAGTCGCAAGGTATTTCTTGAAACCGGATACGATCCGACCGCATAAATTACAGGACCCTAATGGACCCGCAAGGGAAAAATGGGGGGACAGCATCCCTCCTGGGGTGGTCTGTCCCCCATTTCACAGGAGACAGACATGAACAATCAACAACTGTATCTTATAGAAAGTGCACACCTTCAAACTTACAACTTTCCCCGGCTTAAGCACCTGCCCGTTCGAGAGCAGCCGGCTTTCCGGGTAAGCAAAGATTCAGATGCATGCAGTCTGGCTGAATTGCTGGCAGTCATCATAGGTGGTTCAAATCAAATTGAGTCCGCTGAACAGCTGCTGGCACAGTTTGGCACGATCCAGAAAATTGCCCAGGCACATGTGAATGAGATTGCCAAAGTGCCGGGCATAAGCAACTTGACTGCACTGCGGCTCAAAGCGGCTTTAGCACTTGGACGTAAGCTTCTTCAACCAGAAGATGAACGTCCAACAATTCATTCACCTGGAGATGCTGCTCAAATCTTGATGCCAATGCTGGCGCATCGTGAACAAGAATTCATGGTCGTGATGCCGCTTGACACACGCAACCGCATGTTGGATGTGATTGAGATATATCACGGCTCGCTTAATTCCTCGATGGTGCGGGTTGGTGAGTTATTCAAACCAGCGCTGCAGCGGAACGCAGCGGCTATCTTGATCGCACATAACCATCCCAGCACAGATCCTACACCCAGTCCCGAAGATGTCAGCGTTACTCGTGCCATTGTCCAAGCCGGCAAGCTCTTGGATGTGTCAGTCCTGGACCATTTGGTCATTGGATTATCACGATGGGTGTCACTGAAGGAAAAAGGGTTGGGATTTTCATAATCCACGAATGAACACAAGGAGATCAACATGAAATCGATTTTGTTTTTTGATATTGAAACAACTGCTAACCCAGATGCAATAGCGCTCCTCCCTGAGCCAACTGCTCCGGCCAATTACAAAGACGCTGACAAAATTGCTCAGTACATCACTGAGAGAAAAAACGAGCAGATTACGCAGGCTCCTCTGGACGCCGATCTGGGCAAGGTCATCGCCATCTCGCTTCAAAACGGGATTGAAAGTTCGGTTGAAGTTCACCTGATTGGTGATCCTGAAACCAAAACCGAAAGTGATCTGATCCGTTGGTTTTGGTCTTTGTTCGCAAAAGCCGATGGTCGTTCATGCGGTTACAACATCATCGGTTTTGACCTGCCTTATTTACTCAGACGGTCGTTCGATCTTGGCATCCAGGTTCCGATCCAACCACAACTGTCCAAATTTCGCATTGATCCCACTATCGATCTCATGGCTATCCTCTACAACTGGGGGCAGGCCAAAGGATTGAAATGGGTTTGCAAACGCTACGGGATAAAAAATCCACTACCTGATTTGGATGGTTCTCAAGTGGTCAACATGGATCCGGAAACATTGCGTAAGTACGCTGGAAACGATGTCTTTCTGGTCGTAGAGCTTTACAAGCGCATGTGCGGGGTATATCTGCCGGCAATGAATTCTTACCAAACTGCGTTTTATAACCGCTAATTTCACGGAGGATCAAATGGATCAATTACCCACATTACAACAACTTGAATACCTGGAATCAGGTTTCGAGGTTTCCAAGATTTTGGCACAGGCTGGATTCCCGATGGATAAACCTGCTTTCGCCATTACTTGGGGACAAATTGCCGAAGAGATCGCTCATACCCTGGCAGATCACGGTCTTCCTCCAGATCGGTTGGAAGAAGACTTTTTGATTGACCTGGCGCAAGGAGTCCAGAAAGTTCTTCAGAACGATGATGTACTTTTCTGGCGAAGTTCTATCCGTTCTTTTACAACGGATCACCCGACCGTCACAGCCTTCATAACATCGAATTTAGACAAAGATGACGAAGGTCCTCTCACGGAGCAATACGAAAACGCAATCCGCCTGGGGGATGATGAGGCTTACTGGCCGGATGGTGGTGCTTCTGCAGATTTGTTTGACGAATTCTAATCACTATGAGACACGCAGGGGTTCGATCCCTGCGTGTCTGACAACGTTGGCGCAAATGTATGGATCAACCTTTTGATGGTTGGTCTGTAGATAGCTTCAACGTTGGTTTATTTAGGAGCAAAACGTTGGATTATTTCACCAAAGGAGGAAGAATTGGAGGTTTTGTGCGAAACACAAAAAGATGTGAATTGGGAACTGGTTCAAGCAGAAATTGCCCTAATAGATGAATGCTGCAAGAAGTCATTGGAAGATTTCATCCTGGGCAAGTTTGATGAAGAGTGTCTGGGTGACAGTCCGCCTGAATCGGACTGGTACGTCCCCGAAGGGGATTGGATTGATTGGTTTCCTCCTCCGCCACGTATGACAGAAGTGGAACTGGACGTGCTCACTGATTGGGTTGAGATTGAAGCGGAAAAGCATGATCTTGAACCGGACCCGGATACTTATCCACTCGAAGATTATTTTGTAACAAAGGAGATATGTGGAAAAACAGATGATTCAACTCAAAATCCCTGTTCCACCTGCACCACTTCTAGAACAGGCAGTGGGTTACCGAAATTATCGGAATGCCCATTATCTTGTCCTCTGGTGGGAACCCTGCGGAGATGAGGTCATGGTATCGGATGGTCTGGTGACCTTTACTGGTCTCTGGCCAGGCTACCTGGCCTATGTGCAACATAAATCAGTACATCCTCTCCTGACGGAGTTCAACCTGGGTTCTTCTGAAAATCCTGCGGACTATCACTTGATTATTGATCTTGTTGAGCGGCGGGCTTTCGTTGCGCCATGCAAAGTAGCAGATCGCTTTCAAGCAACCCAATGGAATCAGGGAGTAAAGCTGGAAAAGCCTGTCTCCTTTTCGTCAGAAGAAATGGAGAAATGGGTCGAGGAATTGGAGCAACAGCTACTGCACTTCCCCAGCATGGATGAACTCATGTCGCAAATTGCTGAGGACGATAAGCTCGTTGCTGCACTTGAACACTGGCTGGACGATCAAACGCTCAGTCTATAAAACAACAAGGAGATACAGAATGACCTGCAAAGTAACAGTTCAAAAGAATACATTTTCCGAAAGTCTGGCAATTGTTGGGCGAGCGGTAGGTTCTCACTCCCATCTACCGATCTTATCGAACATTTTGCTCAGTAAGGATGAGGATCAGCTTCGCCTCTCGGCTACCAACTTGACCGTGGGTGTCACGGTTTGGATGGATGCCAAATTGGACGGCGACCTGGGTTTGACCTTACCTGCCAAAACACTAACCGATGTGATCAACAGCTTTACAGATCCCGAAGTCGTTTTTTCGGTAAATGGGAAACCGGAAGCATCGTTGAAGTGCGGAACTTATAAAGGGATCGTCAAGGGAATTGATGCATCCGAGTTTCCAACCATCCCGGAGTACCCTATCACCAATGGGGTTTCAATGGACGCAAGTATGTTCAAAGAGATGATCCAAAAGGTTGCGTTCGCTGCTTCCATGGATGATACCCGACCTGTACTGACTGGAGTTTTGATGAGCATGGATGGAAAGAGCGTATCCATGGTCGGAACAGATGGATTCCGTCTCGCTATCTGTAAAGCGATCCTTCCAGACCTGTTTGCCAAGAAGCAGTTAATCATACCGGCTTCCGCATTGAAAGAGGTGATGCGTATCCTGAACGCGACTAAAACAGCCAGGATCACTCTTGTTTTACCCACGAATGGTAGCCAGGTGGTGTTCCGTTGTGAAAACGTGCAGATTGTTTCACAATTGATCGATGGGAAATTCCCGGATTATCAGGCGATTCTACCCAAAGATCACAAGACCAGAGCAGTCCTTGACGCGGGTGACCTGCTCAAAGCCTGCAAACAGGCCAGCATCATTGCTCGCGAAGGTAGCAATGTGGTGCGGTTTCACTTTCAACCCGGAGCTGATCAAACAGGGGGGGTCAAACTGTTGGCCGAATCCGATGAGACCGGCGCCAGTGAAATTGAGTTGGATGCCACGATTGAAGGACAGGAATTGGAGATCGCATTCAATGTGAAATTCTTGCAAGATGGGTTGGAAGCCATCACTACCAAAAAAGTGACCATAGAGGCGAATGCCCACAACACACCGGCCACGATCTACGCTGCTGGAGAGCAGGGTGCGTACCGGTATGTGCTCATGCCGATGCACATTGACAGCTGATTAGCAACTGGGGGAGCTTTATCTCCCCCAAATTTTTATTCTCACCTTGCCTTTTACTGAAGAAAATGATTTAACTTGCATCACGTGATACCTATCAAACATTAAATGCGATTTGCCTCCTCAATACCTGCATAAGATTAGTTAGAAAGTGAACTTTGCATAAGATTAAAGCTTCCGCGAGAAAATATACTTTGTAGAATGCTCACTTTGAACAGAAGAGGTTAAGTTCCATCCTTGATTGCCTATAAAATCAAAAGCTGCGATTAGTAATAAATCCTGCATCCCATTCTTTGGGTGGATCTGGTCGGAAAACATATCAGTAACAAATTCAGTTGTTACCCCCATTTTAAGAGCTATTTGCTCCGAGATATATTCATCCGGTTTTTGGGGATTTAAATTAATTAGGCCAAGATTCTTTTCTTGGAACTCATTTATATCTACTTTCTCCGTGGGTTGAATATAGATGTAGCCATTTATCTCCCTTGTCAATGTCACAATCAAGTATTCATAATGGTCTTTCACATCAACCTCCTAAGTATCTATGTCATGGCCAAAAACTTTTATAACTACGGTGAAAGTTGGTTTCACAATCAAGTTTCTTGATGCCGTTCTTGCCAATGGATGTGTTGAAATAAACTGAGCCAAGGGAGGCCCAATTACGTTATATACCCTAATTAAAAATTTACCAATGGCTGATTTTTGTAGATGGAGATCGCGAAACCGTCTTAATGTAATTACATATGGATGGGATATATCACCCATTGTCGCTGTAACTATAAAACAATCTTTTTTTTCCTTTTCCTTGTCCGGATAAAATTCTTGCCTTATCCGAGTTTCTAGCGTTGGGAATTTTCTCTTTATCTCGGATATTACAGGGCTCATTGCAGAAATGATAATCTCGTTATTTGCCAAATGAACATTGCAGTTAATCAGGTACAAGTACAATTTCACTATTGGTTCCGCAATTTTTTCTGTGCTAGCCATTTTCCACGAATAATTAACGACTTCCATAATCGTTGGGAAGAATTTCGACATATAAATATTCGAATTACTGTCCATATATCTACGAACGTTATTGCCCACCCCTCTTGCTAATAACAATTGTTCAGTGACCGACTTGTTTGACCGTTGAATATCAAGACGAGTTGAATCTTTATAGCGCTCTGTGCCTTCAACCCATTCATGATGAATTGGGAATGTGAATTCGAATAAAACTATTTCTACCATCGGAAAAACAAGGGTTTCGATTGTTTCAGGTGTTAATTTGGCCGATGTTTTATCCAAGACTCTTTTTACAATGTGTAACATCTCGCTCAAACGGAAATTATCAGCAGTAGACAAATATCCTGCGCTGATCCCTTTGTAATACCATGCCATAAGAGCATTATCATCGACCTCGATAATTTTGTTAGCATAATCAATCGTCTCGAGATAGTTTTTACCGATGTAAGCCTCTGTCATTAAATTTTCTAATTTATCTATATCTATTGTGGCGACAGAAAAACCATGCTCATTATGATTGATAATTATTTCGTTTTGGCAGTACATACATTTAACGCTGGTTTTACTAGTGGGTAATTGTAGATCACCCCCACAAGAAGGACACCTGGCAGCAAAAAAATTCGTCATCTGTGATGAATCGATCATCATCTTCCCCTTTCTAAATGAACTTTTTATAGGCACTTATTTTATTCGACCGCTTAGGGATTAAGGAGTTTGTGAATAATATCATAATCAATTATATCGAAACATCCCAAAAAAACATCTGACAAACAAGCGAAATGCAAAATATGAACGGCAAACCTAAGCTGATTAATCAAATTTGGCCAGCTTCCGTTTGCTGTTCTGAACACGCTTGTGAGCGGAACTGCGAGAACGTGAGCTGTGTTTTCCGAAATTCTTCAACGCGAGTCATTTCATATTCAGGATGAGCAGATGAACGTGTATGAGAGCAAGTATTTGCGCGTCAAGATTAGCTGGATCATCGCTCGGCAAAAGGAGGGTAAGGTCGTGATTACTGCCTAAAAAGACGGCAGCGGGCTTGCAGCGCGAGAGGATTTTGGACAGGTGGTGGCGCGCGCGGCGTATACCCATCGAATTTACCCGGTCGCAACATTGGTTTTCACAACGTACGGTGATTGCGACCAAATTGCCCACAACACACCGGTGGTTCTTTATTCAACAGGAGATGAGGAGAATTTATTCGTTTTAATGCAAGAATATGGGAGAGCGCTGAACTCCCCCTACAATTCCACAAGGTAAACTTCGATGGCATTTTTTCTTACGCGCTTGTTTTTTCCATGGCGTTTACTAACAACGAATAGATTGTTACAGCAAATGCTTGCGATAAATCTATGCTTTGAGTATTTCTCTCTAGAAAATCTTTCGTTATAACGTAATTATATAATTTATTGTCTTTATATTCACCGAAGCCACGTGTCATTCCATTAATAATTCCAAACCATTGCATTGCAATTTTCTTGGCCATTTTGAGTTGAAAAAATAACGTAGTACTTGAGTTATCAGGCAAGTGTATGGTCAACTGAGAATCTTTAAGCTCGATACCGCAAAAGTCTTCGTAATAATTTGATGTTATGGATTTTCTGTCAAAGTCAATTAATAATAAGCGACGGCTGGTGGCTATTAAACACCCTCTAGTTATGTTGTCTGCCTTCTTGATTGCCCATTCTTTATTTGTGATTGGCACATATAGGGCTAAATAATCTTCATCCCTGTAAAATACTTCTCCAATTCTTACAATCTCTCCTCTCGATTCTTTTAAATAATTATTCTTTAGGGTAATATAATCCCTAAATCGCAATAGAGAATATCCCCAGTCCTCCATTTCTTTTTTAGTAAACGCCTGTTTCCTAGATCGGTGAAGCCTTTCGGCCGTTTCAAGTTTGATTGCTTCTTCTGGGCTTATCTTGGTATCTGGTCTTAAAAAACCCTGAATTGACTCTTCAACATTATAACCTCGTTCAAACCCCAACTGTTCAAGAGCATTATTAGTTGGGAGTGGAATTTTGTTCGACAAATGATCTCTTACTAGCATAAATGCTCTACAGAAACAATCAACTTCAGGACCATTCGAAAATTCGATTTTGGTCTCTGATAACCCGTAAAATCCATAATAAGACCCCCATTTAATGACCACGTTTGTAAAATCGGTGTTCTTCTCCAACTCATATTCCGTACGTCCTTCAATTTCGATTGTTTCGTATTTCGGATTTGGGTACGGCTCAATACCTAGTGATGTGGAAATATAAACAAACACATAGACAAGTCTATCTGGAAATAAAAAGACGGCATTCATGGATGGTCGACCCTCATTCATGTCCCAGACGGTCAAGTAGCCAATTAATGGCTGCATGATATTTCCTTGCTCATCTTTCGGTTCCAGCTGATATGGAGTAATACTCGTTTCCATATAATCCGAAAGGAATTCTGACAAGGAAATTTCACGAGTTCGATAACCTGGTTGTTCGCTAATATTCATTTTTCCTCTGGGTTGAAAAGTTGATCTATAACAGTATTGAGTTATATTACGCAGATAAATCCGATCACCCTTTTCTCTCTAGCATGAAATCAAATTCGTTGATAAGGATTTCATTTACTGAACAATAAACAAGATTAGAGTCTACTTTCTCAAGGCTGGACAGTTTACGAATTCTCCTCCTGAAAGCATAATTCCATCCATGCGTATGCCTGGGATGTTGTTCCGAGAATACCTGATACCATCATGGGTGGCCCACATAACTTTTTGATCAATTATATTGCCCTCACATGTAATAGTAAGCTTAAGTATGTCTAAGTTGCCGTATTTGGTTAATGATTTTTCACTTTCTGATTTCATTCTTTCTGCCACAAAGGGACAGAATGCGCATTCGGGATATGAATGTGGTTGACCAAGAGAAAACTGAGTAACGTGAGAAAAAGATCCCATAATATTTTCCTTATTGCTATAAAATGTGAATTATGCCTGACGCATTCTTTTTACAATCCCAACCTCTTTTTAGCCGCTTCGAATTCTTCATCGGTAATCACCTGGTAGCGGTGTAAATCCGTCAGCTTTTCCAATTGCTCTGCCAGGTTAGGTACTTGAACGATCTGGATTGGCGATCCATGCACTATATCTGTCAACAGACCATATAATTCATTTGCTTGTTCAATATCAGTAAAATATAAAGGGCTTCGCAAATTATATGATATTGAAATAATGTCGATATTTGACCCATTGAAATTTCCGATCTCATCATCCTTATGTAAATTTTCAATATTCCTTAATGGTTGTTCCCATAAGTATCGAGAACCAACTTCTTTTTCGTTTAATGGAAAATCCAAGTCTTTATATGCTGAATGGTTTAGGCTTTTCAACTTGATTGTTTCACGTTTTTGCGCAAATAATCCGCGCTCAGGTTGGAATGAAATTTCCAGCACGCGATATGAAGTAATGAGCACATAACCTACATATTTTCCAAGACGTTCTCCGCCTTGAATTAAAGACCAATTCCCTACCCCCCAAAACTTTTCATCAGGGCGAATGATTTTGCTGGTCTTATTCAAAAAATCATCGTGGAAGTGAGGATTTAGTCGTTCAAGAATTTGATCGACAGTAAGGTTTTGCATATTTGGGACCCCAAGGATATTGTTTTGTAATTATTATACATTCATCTCAATCGCTTAATTCTATTTCCGTATAACAAATATTGTCAGATAACAAATCCTACCAACCAGGTGTTCCTGGAATGTCGGATTTGTTTTTTGCCAGCAAACTGGCACTAATACTTAACGTTGGTCAATTTTTTCAATCAACGTTGGTCATTCAACCCATAAACATCCAAAGGAGGAACACATGAATGTTTACGAAGACAAATACCTGCGCGAAAAAGTGAACCGCATTATCGCCAGGCAGAAGGAGGGCAAGATCGTTATTGCTGCCCATAATGATGGCAGTGGCTTGCCGACTAGAGAGGATCTCGGTCAGGAACTGACACGGGCAGCGTACCCTTACGATTACGCAGTTGGAAAAGCCGGTTTTCTGAAGTACGATTCGGAACTCGGTGCATACCTGTTCACTGCAAAATCGGGTGAGAAACTGCCGCAGGTGTTAGCTAACTACCGAATTCTTACTCTAGGTGAAGCAATCCTTGATGTAAAGGACCGGAGTATCCATATTCAATGCGGCGAAACCAGCGTCACCTTCACCGGAGCACAACCCTGGAAAGGTCTGTACGAAGTTCTGAAAGAGGTCAACGAAGAACTGGCTCGAGCCAATTCTGGGATTGTCGTTTGGAAGATTGTTCCGAAGGAAAGCGGGGATTCCAAATCGGGTGATCGTCTATTTCCTGAAGCGGTACCAAAGCTTCGGAACGGGCAAGCAATGGCACATGCCACCGGCTATGCCTATGACACCGATCACAACCTGGCGTATATTGGCCTTGTAGGTTACAAGACCAGCCTGGAGTCACTACGAGTGACTCTTATGTGCGGGAAATCCCTACTAATGACTCGGGACGGGCTAAGCGATGTGTCCCTGATTCCCACTGATAAGTATGAACAAGCCTGGCAAGCCATGCCTGAATACACCAGTCATCATGTCGGGTTTGTATCTCGGCTTGCGCTTCCTGGAAAATGGGAACCAGAAGACCTCAGTGCATATCTGCTTATTTTTCGAGGAACACCTGATCCAGGAAAGGAATTGATTCAGCTTTTCGTTGAACGAATCAAAGAGGCTCTGGAGGTGCCGATCCTGGATGAATGGTCAGTAGCCCTTTGGAAACAAGCTCGCATCCGCAAGTTGGTTCAAGATCTGACCACAGGTGGCGATTGTATCCTTGGTGCCAGAATTGACCTGCAAGCTGACTGGAAAGAACTGTTATCCGAGTTATTAGCTCAGGAGGAAATCTCACTGACCATCTGAGAGAACAAGTAAAATTACTTGCAACATCACCCCGGAGGGGGCGCTTTTCATCCCCTCAAGGGGTTGGACGCGTCTCCTGCGGGGATTTTTTTCGTAAAGGAGTGAACAATGCGTCCACCAGCAATCGAAAGAATGGGGTACTACCCCACGGATGAACCGGTTGTCGAGATCATCCGCACTTACCTGAAACCGCCCAGCGAAAGAGGGCGGTTATTTGATCCCTGTGCAGGGGAAGGAAAAGCCGCTTCTTCCTTGGGCAACGCGCTCAACTGCGAAACCTGGGGTGTAGAACTCTCACCAGAACGAGCAGGGAAAGCTCAAAACGTAATGGACAAGGTTTACCAGGCTCCCTGGCAGGCTTGTGTTCTGAGTGATGAAAGCATTTCCTGGCTCTATTTAAATCCGCCTTATGACTTTGACCGTTTTGAGGGTCAAAAACGACTGGAATGGGATTTTCTCAAGACGACCTCCTCCAAGCTTATGCGTGGCGGGCTGCTGACCTATATCATCCCGCAGAAAATCCTGGGAATGATTGAAGTTGCTCGGCTTTTGGCCGGGCATTATGAAGCCATCACGGTCTATCGGTTTCCGGATGGATTGTACGAGAAATTCAAGCAGGTGGTGGTGTTGGCCTACAAACGCAAGCTCTACCAGTTGCCCACGGACAAGGAGGTTCAATCGATTCAAAGCCTAGCGTCGATGGATCTGGAACCCATCCAATCTGCCGTTGAACCGATCTATCAACTGTTGTCTGCGCCATTACGAGGTGCAAATGGCAAACCAGTTGTGTTCAAACGAACGGATTGGGAACCGGAAGAGGTGGTTGAAGCCACGCAGGAAGCAGGTGTCCAGAAAACCAGTGATTGGCTTGACCTGATACACCCAACTCGTGGTTTGGCTCAACTCTCCAAACCGGTCATGCCTTTGAAGAAAGGACATATCGCTATGCTCATGGCCTCTGGCATGATGGGCACGGTGAAGTTGACCGATGAAGAGAGTAAGCCAATGCTGATCAAGGGACGGGTGATCAAAGTGGTCGAAAAGACTGAGCAGCCGGATGTCAAAGATGCTGATACAGTCGTAGAAACCTACAAGGATCGTTTTGTTACAACGGTTGCTGTGCTGAAACAGGATGGTATCCAGGTGATCCAGGATGTGAAAGGGCTTTCGGAGTTTATGAAAGCTCATGGCGAGAAGATCGCTGCGCATGTTCTGGAAACCTACAAACCACTCTACAACCTTGACCCGACGCAGAAGGAGGTCACCGTTTTGGATGCTCTCGGAACACGACGTAAGCCTTTACCAAGACAAGAGCGTGCTGGTTTGCTTCCTGCGCAAAGACATGCAGCAACGGCGTTGGCACGCTCGATTCGTAAGAATGGGGTGGCAAACTGCCAGGCAGAAATGGGTACGGGAAAAACAACGATATCGACTGGTGCGCTCGAATTGCTGGATGCTTATCCCGCAATCGTGCTTTGTCCTCCACACCTTGTACCGAAATGGATCCGCGAGATTGAAGAGGTGATTCCGGGGGCACATGCGCGTGAGCTGCGCCGGATTGGGCGTAACAGCAATGACGCTTATGATGTCAATGACGTGCGCGACTTTTTGGATCAATATCGCCAGGCAAGGGAAACGGCCAAAAGAACAGGAGGTTCAAAACCTAAATGGGTGGCAGTTGTAGCACATACTTCTGCCAAATTCGGGGCTGGATGGCAGCCGGCAGTCATCACCAGGAAAGCGAAAGACCCTCTGACTGGAAAGATTGTGGATGCCTGCTCTTGTCCTGGTTGTGGTAAGGTCGTAATGGTCGAAAAGGACGGATTTGTGGTTCCGGTGACCGATGCTTCTGAATTGGCAGAAAAACGCCAATTCTGTCACAATCGAATCCCTGGCTGGGAGTTGGATGCAGACGGGAGGACGAAACTTGATGCCAACGGTGACTCGGTATGGGGCACGCGTTCATGTGGGACACCCTTGTTTGAGTTCAACGGAGCGAGGCGACATAGCATTTCGGAGTACATCACCAAACATGCGAAGGGCGCTTTCAAGCTTCTGATAGCCGATGAGGTCCATCAGTTCAAATCCATGTCATCAGATCGTGGTGTGGCGTTTCACCAATTGGTAACATCAACTAAGTGGACGCTGACCCTCACCGGTACGTTCTTCGGTGGAAAAAGCACCTCGATCTTCTGGCTACTGCATCGCCTGAATCATGGTGTCCGGCGTGATTTTACTTTCCATGATGAGAAACGCTGGGCGCGGTTGTATGGAGTACTTGAAACCACCCGAAGACGGAGGCGCAATGAAGACGCGGATGAAGATGGCGTGTACACTGGAAACCGGCGCTACCGTAACCAGGCTAAAGAACAGCCGGGTGTCAGTCCGGCCATCGTGAGCAGGTTATTAGACACCACCATTTTCCTGAGCCTGAAGGATCTGAACCTGGCTCTGCCGTCGTATAAGGAGGAAGTGGTTGCTCTGGATATGCTCGATGACCAGGGACAGCAGTATCACAGCATGGACAGCAGCTTGAAGCAACTGGCGATCCAATCCAGTCGTTACCTATCCACCTGGCTTCAATGGACTCTAGCACGACCGAATTCCGCTTTTCGAGATGAGGTTGTGGTGGTAGACGAGGTGGATGACGGCGATGGCAAAATCGTGCGGAAAGTACCACTGATGGAGTTGCCGGCAATTACCTCGCAGGGGTACTCTTCGAGCAATCCGAATGGTCATAAATGGCTGCCGAAAGAGAACTGGCTGGCAGATTTCTGTAAGGTTGAAAAGCAGCAAGGGCGTAAGGTGCTGATTTATGTACGGCAGACCGGTACCCGTGATATTCAAGACCGGGTGATGATGCCATTGCAAGCCAATGGGCTGAGGGTTTCCATCCTGGGCAATAACATTGACCCACGCAAGCGGGAAGAGTGGATCGCCAAACGGGTGCATACGATCGATGCACTGATCTGTAACCCTCGGCTTGTGGAAACAGGTCTCGACCTGGTGCAATTCTCAACTGTGGTGTTTTTCGAGATCGAATATTCGCTATACACACTTTGGCAAAGTGTCCGACGTGTGTGGCGGTTGGGGCAGACCCAACCAGTCAAGGCGATCTTCTCAGTCTACACGTCCGCAATGGAAGCGACCGCTCTGGCACTTATGGGTCGGAAAATGAAGGCTGCTCAACTCGTCTATGGAGATGAGGTCGGAGGTGCAATCGTTCCAGAGGATGAAGGTGACTTTCTCACTCAACTGGCGCGTGATGTGTTGGATGGGGCAAAGCTCTCTGATTTGCAGACCCTGTTTGCTGATGATCTGCAGGTCAGTCATAATCCAATGGGCAGCCTGACCACCCCGAGTGCTGTGATTGTGCCTGGCACTAAATTGATGACCTGGGATGACTGGGTGACTCAAAAGACAGTTGTTATTAGGAGAACACGAAGAAAGGAGGTACTACCAGAGGGGCAGATGGGATTTGGAATTTAATAACTACAAAATAGCCCTGTTTTTTTCAAGGGCTATTTTTATTTTAGATTTGTATATTGGATTTATCAAGTATCGTAAAAGCCAATAATTGTTGTATATCATTCACATAATAAATATCAATTCGGTTCTTTATTTAATCTGGTAGCGATTAAACATCACCCTCATTTTCGGCAAGCAATATTACCAACTTTATTCCTGATTCTATTGCTGCCATAAGTTTAGGTTGGATTCCACCTACTCCTAGTACCTGTCCCATAATGGTAATTTTCCCACTCATGGCAACAACATGGCGGATGGGTGCTGGTGGGGATCAGGACGTCCGGCTGGAGGGTGCTGTGGATAAAAAATGTATGGTTGTTGGTTAATTCAGGTTTATATCGGACCTTTGTTTGTGGCGTTTTTCTCAATAAAATTCTCTAAATCTAAAATTTTTACTCTTACTAATCTTCCAATCCTTACAGTTGGAATTTCCCCATTTCGAAATAATTTGTAAGCTTCCGGTTTACTTATGTCTAGAACTTTAGCAACTTCGGTAGCTCTTAGAAGCTGATTAGGTGCGTATTTTTTGGGATTATTATCTGGTATGTTTTGTGTTTGTTTTTTTTGCAGATTATCAATACCTCTACCCATATTGATTTCCCCTATTTTCTCTCCAAGTGCACAGAAAATGAATTCATTGATTGTCATTCCTTCTTTTGAGGTGAATGAATCGATTTCATTCCAAAATTCGGTGGGAATATTTATCTCAATTATTTTCGCCATTTGGATTCTCCTAAAGTAAAAGTAGATCATTTCAAAAGGAAATTGTGCATAAAGGTATTTTGACATGATTTATGGAGATTGATGGCAATCGAATTGGTGCTTCACAGCGATTGTTTGCTCACGGCGAAGTGAGGTCGGCTGCCGCGGACGTATGCCGTTCCGGCATACGTCCGCGGTCAGCCGGGCGAAAGGGTTAAACCAAATCGAGGGTTTGCAATCGAGATCAATTTGGGATTGGATGTGGCGGTGGGTTCTCTGCGCACGTTTGCAAGTGTCGAAAGCCGGTGGGCAGGGCGACGTCGTCCGGAACGGCGGGGGAGGTCTGCCCATCCGGCTGGCGATTGACCTAAGACACGGTAAGGAACGATCCAGGGTGCTGGTTTGGCTATGAGCTCGGTGTTGGGAGATCCGCGATTTGCTGTGTAGAAGTGACGCGGTGAACACTGGAGGAGTGGAGGAGTGCAGCGGTGGCCAGCCTGCAGCAGCTAGCGTCCAATTTGCGTTACCCGGTTTTGGCAAACCCCAAGGGATTGTATGTTGGGGTTTGCAAATACCGGGATGACTGCGGATGCTCTTCCGCAGTAGCAAATTGTCAGGGCGCGGTACAATGCGGATGTTCTTCCGCTTTGTAAGCTGCAAGGGCTGAGCCATACGCAAAGGACGGAATGACGGAAGGTGAAGTGCGGAACGGTGCTGGGACGAGAGTTGGATCTGGAAATGTCTTTTCCAAGGTGCCGGCAAAGGAATCGAAAGAGATGCAAGGAAGCACAGCTGCCGTGCCAGGCGTCGCGCCTGCAAAGGCGAGATACGCCGCGGAAATGTTTTCCCCCCTAAGAGCGTTTAAATTTACCTTATTGCGCGCGGAGGCAGCGGAGTGATCAGCCGGAGCGCGCTTTTGAAAGGGGGGTATGGCACGCGCCAGGGGGTCCTTCGGAAACAACTGGCACGAAGCAGCCGGCGCTGTTCGGGTGAAGTATCGATCAAGACACAAGGATAGCTGGGGTGGGATGTGCTATGGATATGGATTATGGTTTGGTTGTTGGTGCCGTCGCTGGGGAATTGTGAAAGTTTGCGAAGTTAGAATTTATTCAAGAAACCATTTATTACCATTGAATTCGACTAAGGTAGGGGTTGGAATTATTAGAAATTTTTGCAATCCAATCTTCTTTTCGATGAGAAAAAACAAATCTTTCTGCTCCAAACATCAAACGTTTGTTTGCCTCTTTTATTAAATATGGTCTTGCTTTGAGATAAATTATGGTATTTTGTCTTCCTTGCCAACTAGCAAAAAGAGCTAAATCGGTTGATATGGGAAATGTCATTTCTGATTTCGATGTTCCTATACCATAGGCTTTGAAAAAATATGCAGGATTATCACTTGTGATAAAAAAATCCGATGTCGTTGAACGAACTACTCTCCAAGTCATTGAACAAATGGCACTTATCATTTCTTCATTTGCCCATGGTTGGCGAATTTGTTCAACAACAGAATCTGGTACTTCATTAATAAACTTCTTTTCCGCTTCTTCTACTTCAAGCAGCCTACGTTCAAAGAGTTCTTTGTTTTGAGTAGTTTTTCCCCATTCTTGAATTTGACCCCTGACATTAGTAATAACCTTTTCAAAAACACTTGGATACAATGAATATGCTTCGACACGGCGTTTAGGAACCCTCATTAGCATTGTAGCAATGTAAATACCAAGATAAATACGGTCAATTTCGGTAATTTTCTCTTGGTTTCTAAGTTTGTCCAATACTTTATTCGCAGGTTTTTCAACCAATTCATTTAACTGTTGTTCAACATCGTTGCTATAAAACCCAGATTTTTGTGCAACTGATTTAATACCTGGATTTTTAAATTGCTGTAATTTTTTATCATACATCCAGATTGTGTTTGGGTTTTCTGTATTGGCGAATCCCCTTAAGTATTTCTGTGGAACATAATGATGCCCCATTAATTATCCTTTCTGCAGCTCATCAAAAAATTTTAATCACGTATAAACCGTTAATAATTATGTTTAATCAAATGAAATATGATATCTTGCAATAGAACTTATTTATATCAACAGAATTAATTCAACCCAATCTTAATTATTATAGGAGAACTATTCTTAGAAAAGAGAATATTATATTTAGCATTCTAATTTATAAGAAAAAACCTCAACATTTCTGCGGGATTGTTCCGGCTGACCACTCCGGAGCGCGCTTTTGAAAGGGGGGTATGGCACGCGCCAGGGGGTCCTTCGGAAACAACTGGCACGAAGCAGCCGGCGTTGTTAGGGTTAAGTATCGATCAAAGTACAAGGATAGCTGGGAAGTGATGTGCTATGGATCTGGATTAGGGATTGGTGGTGGGTGCCGTTGCTGTCCGGAGCCGATGCCAGGAGTTCAGAAGATAGCATGGTTGATTCTTTTTCTTTTAACGCGCGATAACAACCTGCAGGCGCTGTTTGCCTGGTCCGCGCTCTTTTCGCGGACCAGGCAATAAAGCGATCTGCTGTTGTTTTGGCGCGCATTCTTAAAACCAGTGGAACAATAGCGCAAATGGTGTTTTACATTTTTACGAGTAAAACACGATTTGCCCCTCACGGGATGGAATAGATCGATGGGGTTCAGGTCAGGTACCGAGACGGTTAGAAATGTGTTGTTTCTCAAGTTACTTATCTGGTTGTTAATGATGCTGGCTGGTATGTCTGGTGTTGATGCAACTCAACATGAGTATTTAATTTTCTTGAATATGTGATTATGAAATAGAGCCTACACCAGTTATAGATAATGTTTGGCACCAAAATTCATGAGAATTTTTTTTGTTTCGTTAGTTGTCTTTCCTTTAATTTTCTGCCTTTTTGGATTTTTTCAAAATCTTTCTAAGATCCAGGGAAATATCTTTACTAATATATTTAATAATATTTATTGTCAGTCTATCGATATTGTAAACAAGATTATCGCCTTCTTCGATGAACTGATCCTTATAAATGGGGTCGATTTCATAATAGTCAAAGCAATAAAAATCTGGGAAATTATTGTTGATCTCTTTCAAGATTACTTTTTCAAGGTCCTTTTTAATTTTCTTAATAACCTTATCTTCTTTAATAATTTCATAGGAATCAGAGTATAAAGATAAAGTGATTTCTTCATTCTCCAGAGTTATGAAAACTTCATTAAAAATTTTTGACTTGTGAATCTTTAACTGAAAATTGCAAACAAGATCTATCTCTTCCGGAAAATCGAAATCTATAACTGATTTTTCACCTTTGAATAAGTGTAATTTTGGGTTGTAATTTAATTCACCACTAACTAAACCGTTTCCATTCCACCAGCCATATCCAAGTTCCTCATTCATCAATTCAATTAATTTTTTAGCTTGAGGTTCCATGCATTCCTGATCGTCAATTAAAAAATCGATATCTGCATCCCCTCCACCGCCACCCCATTTTATGAAAAGAGAATGCCCCTTTTCTGCTTTTTTATCACACCAGGCAATTAGTTCCTCGATAGATTGTTCAGCCATTTTTTGTCTCCTGTCTGTATTAATAAAAATCTATATTCCATGCTTGTATATCATTTAACATTTTTTGTCTTCCATCGTGGTGCTTCTGAATTCCAGGTTCAAATACCGAAATTTTTGAAGATTATTGTTTTAAGGAGATGGTGGGTCAGCGATCCACCCTACTGGCCTGTGTAAAGGAAATATTAGTATTCCGAATATACCTCTATGTAGGTGTCTTTTTCGAAAGGAATTTCTGTCACGTAATAGTATTTTCTATTAACCAGTTTAGCTCCGTTTACAATTCTGTTTTTTCCTCTTCCAGAACCTCGCCAATCAACTTCTGTCCAGATACAAAGCGGATTTTGCTGATTCAAAAACTTTACATCTTCCCCATAAGTGTCAAAAGCTTTTATATTGACACTACCGTCTTGCCATACTTCTGTCAATGGTTTATATTTTTCTACCCATTTTTCATATTTCATTGTCATTTCATTTACTCCTTTACTTCTTTTGTTGTCCAATCCTCATGCCTTCAATCATTATTCTTAACATCATAATAAATGTTTTAATTTTAATTAAACATGAAAATTTTTCTTGTTGCTATTGGATAAGGCGCAAATCTGTTAATAATCTCCCCAGGAAAGCGTCTGCTTTGCCGCGTTTGAGTTGGTCGTGGAAGAATTGGTTGCGGTAATTGCGTAAGCATTCATAGCAGCTTGTTTCCGGGCCACAACAAGGGTGATGTACTCGTTCATATGCGGCTTGGATTGTTTCTTTGAGTTTTTTGGATATGAATTCTACGTGGCCTGCACCCCCGGGGACATCATCAAATAATATCAGGGAGGGGATGTTGGAATCAGTGCGATAATGTAATGCGCCATTGATGTCGTCACGACGGATCCCTAAGACGGTACTGGCACCTTCGAGTAATGCATAAAGTAGTGAAAGCCAGAGTTCATAATCTTCTGGATTTGCATAATTCGTGTTGAATTGCAATTCAAGAACGTCTGTCATGTATCTATGTCCTAAAGAATAAGAATGAATGCTCCCGGAGCAATCATTTCCTGATAGCGGATTTTTATGAGGATTTATTTTTTTTGATCCGAATTCACTGGTTGCGAAACCACAAGTATCACAAATTCTGAAGCCTCTACCATTACGTCCGGAATTAATAGCAACCAACCAACCATAGCGTGAGTAATGCTTATTGATTTGTACTAACTCGTTTGATAGATTTGGATCTTCTTGCAAAATCGCAGGATAGGAAACCTTTTCACCTGGTAACCGATATTCCGCAAAATGAGTTTTGATGAAGTAATAATTTTTTGGTCTACTTTCGGTGCTTGATTTCAGCGAATCGCTTTTGGCGATAAAGCCAAATTGAGGGATTATAAATACTCCACGGTTTGATCTTCTTCCTTTATTTATTGGTTCACCACAAATAGGACAGGTTAATATAGTTTTTTCTTCATCACTTGAAAAAAAGAATCTTTTGCATTTTGTGCAATTAGCATAGGAAAAAGAAAGCCAATTTTTTTTAGGTGGTTTGTAAATTCCCACGCTTGTCCAGATTTTTTTAGCGGCAACAACGCTGTTATCAGGTGCAAATTCTCCTATCGCAATTCGAAGATCTCTGGTTAATTCGACCTGTCTGGCTTCATCAATGTGCAGATGATTGGTTCTTAATGGGACAACATCGGTAGGAAACCCATATTTTGGCAACACATTGCGAGTACCGAGGTAATCGAAAAGATGGGTATCCTCAATAGTTTTTTGGGTTCTTTTCAGTTTACTGGCATAGCCATAGTTTTCATCTAAAGCTGCTTCTTTTTTCAGTTCATCTATTTGATTGTATTCCTGGATTATTTCATCCCTGGCACGATCCAATGTGGGTTGTTCTTCATAATCAAGTGGCAAACTTTCTGAGCCGTTTTGCATCAGTTTTTGGGTCCATACCCAATTTTCCAGATCAAAAAATTCTTTAACGCTTTCTGGAATAATTCTATTTAAGGCTTCTTCGATACCATGTGGTTTTTCAGCAATATATTGAGCGAGGAGTTCGATGCCTGGTTGTACAGATTTGCTATTTTTGTCGCTTTTTTGGGTGCCAAAGAAGAAATCCCAAACTCGCCGGTAATCATGATCATAATGATCGACTGCCCAGCGGAAAAATGACGCAAAGAGAACTGAGTGGACATGCCTGCGGATTATTTTTTCGTTGTGCATGCTTATGATGGGTGGAGGCATCAGCCCAGCGACCATTTTTACCGGGTCTTCGTAATACATAAGGTCATGAGATCGACGTTGCGCGAAGGTTAAGGAGAAGGCCGCGGAATCTGTTCGACGGCCGGCACGACCGGCTCTTTGGACATAGTTGGCTGTGGTTGGCGGCATGTTGCGCATCAATACTGCCTGGAGTTCGCCAACATCAACACCCAATTCAAAGGTTGTGGAACAGCTTAGCACATTTGTCTTCCCAACTATAAAATCTTGTTGTTTTTCCAAGGCTGAGTCCTGGGTCCATTGGGCTGTATGTTCCTCCGCACTGAGGGGTATCGGAAGTAAATTTTGGTAGAGTTGACGATAATGGTTCTGTTTCCATATAGATGATGTTTGATCGACTTGCGTGAGATTGCCATCACAAGAAAAAGTTGGGCAAACACCTGCAACTTGATACGCGGAAAGGTTTCTACATTTGGAACATTGATATATTTTATTATCTTCGCGATTTAGTAATGGGGTGAGGAACCAGCTCGTATAATCTAGTTGAAAAGGCAAGTTTATTGCTTTGGAAACCAAATGATTTTTCCAATTAGGATCCTGCGTAAGATTTCTCCAAATCCCTTTGAGCGCTTCGGTCGATAAATCTCTAACTTCCTGATCACCTAGTTCGGGAGATTTCTTGCGAAGAATTTTCATCAACAAATCTAAACGCCGGTTCGATCCTCTTTTCGGAACCCAAGAAAAAACATGTTTTTTGGGATCTGGATCATTCTCATTGACGTAGAATTCAAAATTTCGGGGGGCGAAGTCATCGCTTCTGGGATCAACAAAATCCGGAAAACGGATACAGCCTTGTTGACGCAGGCTCTCAAGAAGGTATGAGAACAAGTCCCAAATTTCTGAATCGTCCAAATTCCATGGGGACTCTTTTAGAATTGATGGAGGATTCCAATTGCCAGGCATTTTTAAAACAAACTTGACTAAACCAACACCTTCCAGACTAAGTTGACGATCTAAAGCGACTAATTCCTGCATCAACCAAGTTTGCACCGTTCGTTTACGAGTATCCGCTGAGGAACTTTCAGGGAATAATCCTACCTCTTTACATTGCGGGACCAAGCGAGGTGTTATGTCGTCAATGTTCAGGAGGCCATTTACTGCGTCTTGATCTTCTACCAAGGTTTTGAAAATTAATCTACGACGGAAAATGCGCTGATAGGTGTTTTCTAAGTATGGCGCGAAGAATGCAGCATTTTGACGACTGTCTGAGAAGGTAAGTAATTTTCGTCCATTTCCCGGGAGGGCTTGATATTCTTCATTGGGATCAGGTGGAATTAACTGGTATAAGGCTGTGGCCAGAACTGATACAGGTGCATCCTGGCCACTGAGAAATCTGAAGACAACGCCGCTATTGCGGCGGGTACTGCAAGCGGAGCATTTGGTGAGGGTGTGTTCGTGAGTAGTCGCTTTGGTTTCGGTTACTGTTATTCGTTTTGTACCCTCAGGACAATTGCAATCAAATTTGGTTTGTTTTCCGTAAACAATTTTGCCACACCCTACACATAGTGTCCAAAGATCTGATTCACCGTCAGAGGTAATTTCTTCTCCACTAGTGACTTCTTCATCTTCATTGAGATCAGCTATCGCATCACCCAGGTAAAAGAAACTTTGATTTTGTTCGAATTCATCATCCCCCGTGGCCAAGTTCGGAAGTAAGAATTGATCGCTTCCAATATTATTGATCCTGCCAACTATATAGGTTGCACCACAACGGATGCAGGATAATGCCTCCCAGGTTGGAGATCCACAAGTTGGACATTGCTCGTGACGGTTGAGAAACAACCGGGTCTCGTGGTTCTCGGCGTGTTTTTCTTCGTTTAGACAGATAAAACTTCCCTCAAGTGCACGCGCGAAGACATGGTACCGCGCTGGAAGTAAGGATGAATCATCCGGGTTCATTTTTGCCCTGGTGGCAAGGTTGACGAGGGCGATTAATGATTCTGACGCATTTTCATCATTTGGGAAGATCTTATCAGCCATTTCTGAAAGAAATTGAGGGTTTTCCGATAGCTTGGTTCTGAGTTTTGATATGGCGGCATTGGTATGAAGCAAGGTGTACAAAAACCGATCGATAGATTGCTTGGAGCTATGATTTTCTGATTCAGTAAGTGCTTGGGTAAGGATGCTGGGAGGAACTTGGAAATCCTGACAGATTTGTTGTAAGGTGGAAATTGGATCCGCGGATTCTGTTTCCAGAAATTGACTTAGTTTTCGGAAGAGATTTCCGTCATTTTGTTGCCATAAATTTTCCTTTACTACGAACGGGACACGGGTGGATTTTATAACATCCTGTTCCATTTCGTTTTGCGGATTCCATTCAAAAGGTTCGTTGAATAAATTTTGTGCAAAGTCGACAACCGCTGGAAAATCCTCCTCTCCCCTACCGAGAGTCGCGCTGGTAGCGATCATTTGCAATTTTCCGGTTTGGCTTTGCACGACGCGATCTTTTACCCTGCGTAATAACATAGCGATTTCAATGCCATTGGCACCGTTGTAGATGTGGGCTTCGTCTATGACGATGAACTTCCAATGTTTTCCGGTTTCATGGTCGAAGAAAGCATTGTCATTCGGTCGAAGGAGTAAAAACTCCAACATAGCGTAGTTGGTTATCAGGATATGAGGAGGTTTTTCTTGCATTTGGTCACGGCAGATCAATTCATTTGGCAAGTGATTACCGCCAAATTGTCGGATGTATTTTTCTTTGGCATCTTTGTAGGATTGATCGGTGTCACCGATGTAGCGCCCGAAGGTGATGGAAGGATAGTTTGCTAATAATTTTCTCAAGCGCTTTACCTGATCATTGGCTAAGGCGTTCATGGGATAAAGGAGTAAGGCGCGGACACCTGGATTCCCTAAGGTGCCTTCTTTTTCTTCCTTCAACAAATGGTTCAGGATTGGAATGAGGAAGGTTTCGGTTTTACCTGAGCCGGTGCCGGTGGTGACGACCACGTTGCGATTATTTGCTACAATTTTTTCGATTGCCTGATCCTGGTGTAAATAGAGTGGGCGGATGAAAGGTAATGCCTCACTGCAGAGTTGTTCAAATCTTTCATTCAGAATACCTTCCGCAACGAATTGTTGAATAGTACGACCCAGTTTGAATTCTGCCGTTGCTTCTAATAAGGGACCTTTTACCAAGAAGTCTGGCTGGTCGAGCGCCTTCCAGAAGTCATTTCGGATACTTTCGTCTTGAATTGGGTAAGACGTGCGTAAATAGCGGATGTAATTGTCGCGAATGAGGCTGGTTGCTTTTAGTGGATGTAAGCTGTTTGAGGGATTCATGTTGCTCCTTTATTTGGTTGTTGCTTTGAAATCGTATTCTAAACAGGTGAGCTCAATAGGTGAATAAGCCATTGGTGAAAATTCGATGTGACCTTTTTGATGCTCTGCTGAAAGGTGGATTAGCATTACCGTTTTATTACCAGAGATAAAATGGTCGCAATAAGGACATTTGAATAGATACTTCACATTCCCAAGAAATCTGATCTCTTTTTTCTTAAGATTTACTCGTATCAATTCACCTTTGTCCAGGCCGTGTTTAAGATTTATTGATTCGTAAATGTGTAAACGTACCTCAAAACGATAGTTATTATCTCCTTCATAGAAACTATTTACTGATTGGTTTGTATCGAGGTTTTCTATATTTTGGATTTTTCCCCAGCCTGCATTGGTTTTCACCCAGGTGCCAACTTTTACTTCTCTAACACCACTCAGTGGATTGTAATCCCGTAAATATTTATCAACCATGATATTGAAGGGAGAGGGATTTTCGTTTAGATATTGTAGGGTTTCATGTCTGACATTATATAAGTGGGACATGGCTTCATTTTTGGATATATTTCCAGCTTCCATTGCTTTTATTACTGTTTGTATCCCTGAAGGTTTATCCAGGTCTAACAAATTATTGATTGCTCTTTTTTGGATGATGGGATGTTGGAACTGCGCTAATTCTTTACTTGATTCAATTGACCATACAACCGTTTGGAGGATCTGAGAAAGAAATTTGTACACTTCGTTCTTTTGTTCATCGTTTTCAGTGGAAAATTCCCATAACCTTTTGATGTTGATCGGGGATAATAGTTGTGTGTAAATACCTGATAGTTCTTCTTTTGTGTAGTTAGTAGTGAGGATTTCAATGAATTTTTGAAAACCTTTATAAGAAGTGCGATGCAAATGCTTACTGCACCAAATTAAATTTTCTATGTAATCATTATGTAAACCCAGAGATTGTGCCAGTAAGTAGCCTTCCAACCTTCCTGAAAACTGATTGTATTCAAGCAAGTCATTTTTTAATCGAATTAGACGTTTTGAAGGAGATTGGAAATTTACTCCCTTTACATTTTTGAAAACAAGAGGATCCGGACAGCTGGTGGGATTGATTGGCAACCATGGATCACGGACATCGATGTGAACCTGGTATTGACACCCGGGAAGGGAATTTTTAGGGATATACAACGTTGTGCTATCGACTGCATGATCCGGAATTTTTTCCATGAATGGTTCTTCCCAATCCCGATAGGTGGACCAGAAATAGACAACCCGGTTCTTCTGGTGGTTACGCTCATACCAGGTTATTTCTATTTGATAGAAGTCGTTGTCTTCTGATATTCGGACATCCTGAATTTCGAGATCCAACTGCTTAGAAATGCGGAGGATCGGCACTTTTCTTGGAGATGAATGAGAAGATAATTGAATGACTAATTGACCACGCACCATAGTGTGATCATTTAGACTGATAAGCTCACCTAAGGGGCTCAGGTCGATACGCCAGAAGCGTTTGGTGTGGTAATTTTTTTGTGGGTTGAAAAGAATTTGTTCTTTGATGATTTCTTCATTGAGATCGGTTATCTCTAAATTCATGGAGAGGAGCTCCTCTTCCTGAATTGGCAGATCGAGTAACAAAAATGGGGTTTGGGCTTTTTGAAAATCGTGAACACTCAGGAAAATTGGCCATTCGTTCCAGTTTTCGTCAGCGGATTCTCCCGATACGAATCGCCAGCGGAAGCGTTTGATGCGGATATGGAAGGGAATTCGGATCACGTCCTGATTGTTCAAGCGGTGCACATAGAACAGGTCAAAATTGTGCCGTTTGGGTTGGAAGTCCACACCCAACACTCGGGATGATTTTGGTGCTGTCCACATTTTATCCTGCTGGTTGGCTGGTTCTATGTGGTCATCGGCAAGATGCTCAAGGCTGGTGTGTACCAGTGGAGAGCCTTCGCCCGCTTCGGCCATGTAGATTTTTTCCAGGCCATTTGCGCTTAGCCCTGTGAGGATGTTGAGGTTCAGGTCTGCATCCATGCCGAGGGGGCCTTTTACATGGATTTCGAATTTTCCAAATGGATTTTCACCCAGAAGATAATCGTGATTCAGATTGACCAAGGTGCTGCTGTCGGGTTGGCGTTCAAAGGCGTCCTCTGGTAAATCGGTGACGGGGATTTGAGGGTACTTGATTGTTGTATTATTTTCTGATGTTGAAAAAGACAAGCTCCATTGATCCAGGGATAGAAATTCAGAAATTGTGGGGAGATATAGTTTTGGGGCTTTGCCAATATAAAAGTTTTCTTCGTCCTGGAAGAGGGGATCATTTAATAGTGTGCCGCCAATTAGTTTTGGTTGGGGGACAATCTCTTGCCGACGTAGGATTATGGCGAGAGGTTCTTTGTCTGGTTGCTTGAGTAATAATTCTTCCGTGTCGGTAAAATCCCACCACTCCGCACGATAATATCCAAAAATACCTGGCAAATCAGGAAATACTTCTAAACAGTTCGCCTGCCCACTAACAACTTCTATCATCGCATCCAAGGGGAGCATCAGCCACACCTGGCGGGCAAACACATCTCGCATGGTTGGGGCAGGATCCTGATCAGGATTAAATACTAAATATGGTTTTTCTGCATTCAAGCCCTGCAGAACCCATGAAAATTTGGTTTCCTCAATATTCAATTCGATTCGGTATTGAGCGCAAATTTTTGTGGGAATAAAGAGCCTTTCCAGGGCAACTACTTTGTCGGCTTGACGACGAATTTGGGCAGGAAGATTCTTGGTGAGACCATCACAATCAATATTCCACTCGACATTCTGGATTGATTCATCGAGGATCTTTTGCTCTGGCAGGCGAATGAAGACTCCGAGCCCCCAGGGATCTAAACTAAGTTCTGGTTTTTGTAATCTTTGGCGTGAAGAAGTATGGCTTCTTGATACCTTGTTTTCATTTTTTACAACCCATTCATAAAACGCATTAACAATGTGGATAGGCAGCCCTGCTGTTTCAGTGGTCATTTTTTCTTTGTTGTCTAACCATGCTTTTGCCATTTTTCTCGAGCGTGTTAATAGGTCAGAAGCTGTTTCACCGCCATAGGTCAGAAAATATTGAACTGGTTTGTTTACATGGACGCTAATCCTCTCGAGCATCTCATCGACCAGTTTTTGACCTGAGAGACCTATGTATTCTGGCTTCTGTAGGCTGGGAATAACAATGAATTCAAAGAAGTCATCCAAACTGAAAATCGGGATGCCACCATGCATGATCATGGGTGTGATGTAACGCATGGATTGGTCTCTTAGTTTCTCAAAGCGTGGAAAACCAAAATGATCTAATAATTCTTCAAATGTCTGACCCAGACCTGACTGGGAAGATAACCCCAATTCTTTTAAGATTGCTGGCCAAAGTCCTTGGAGATCATATTCATAGATACCCATACCAACCATGAAGGTTAAGAAGGAGCTTGGATAATCAACTTTGATGATGGCCAGGATTTCATCACGTGATCCTTGGGTGAAGAACTGTTTGAATTGTGTTCCCAGATTATTAACTAACTCGCGAGGGGGATTTATCTCACCGATCAATCTTACTTTTGCTAATTGAACTGCTAAGCGTTTTTCGATGGATGTAATACTTTCAAAGCCTTCCACTGAATCTAATTTAAGAGTGTGCATTCCAATAAACGGATTTTTTATCATTGGTAATGAATTCTCTTCCGGCGTTGAAGGTAGGTTATAGGACTTTGACTTTTCAGGGGTTCTTGACGTGTTTTGAACTGGTTTTGGATTGGTCGGTTGAGATTGAGATTTCATCGAAGAAGGTTGGATTTTGGGTGATTTTGTGAGTGGTATGGATGTGATTTTCTCGCCTTTAGATATTTTTTTAACTAAGACCAGGAGATAGTCCAACTCGGCCTGGGTGATTCCTGGCCAGCCTTCGGCTCCCATTACTTTTACCGTCATTAGTTTTTTATGAAGGTCATAAGCTGTAAATATTTTTGATTTGTTGAGAAATTGGGCAATGTTTGAAGGTAAATCCAAATCAGATAATTTGGTTTCTTGTAGTGTTTTGTAGAAATTCGACATTAATTTATCCCCTTTCAGACGCCAATGAAGTAGTAGGCTAAAAGTAGTGAAGGTTTGATATAGGAATGAGCGTTTTGGTCGTGTTTAGATTTTATAATAAATGACTTGAAAAGTGAAATTTTGATTAGAAGGATCATGCCTAGCTATCATATTTGTAAAGTTCCATCTCGTTTTATAAGCTGACTAAGTGATAATCTTTTCGAGTGCAGTGAGTGTGCACTGCGGGAGTAATTGGGAAATTGGAAATCTACCTTGAAGGAAAAAATAATCCATTTCCCAAACCAATATCAACATTAAATAAAGTTTGACAATGTCGACAACATTTAGTAAAAACCCCATCCCTTTCTTTACACCTTCCCAACAATTCCCACTAATTCGGCTTTATTCCTTTTTAATAGTCTATAATAATTTGAGCAATAATTCCATTATTGAGGGAAATTATGGATGATAAATGGTTATCAGTAGAAATCATGGCAGATTATCTCGAGGTTAGCAAAGACACAATTTATAACTGGATTAAAGAACGGAGCATGCCGGCTCATAAAGTTGGTAGAAAATGGATGTTCAAGCAACAGGATGTAGATAACTGGATAAAATCCGGTGGCAGCTCTGAAGCCAATAAAGAAGGTTCAACTTTATGACTGTGCCGTATATTCTCTCATTCACTGGATTAAGTCTCGGACTTGATGTGACCTTCACTGTAGCAGAAGTGTATTTGAAGCAGGGTAATTGGGAAAATACCAAAGCCTTTATCAAAGAAAACAACCTTCTTCAATCACGCACCTTGAGCAGTTTCCAGCGTGAGTATCAGGAAGTAGAGCCGAGGTTACAAACCTTATCCAGATCACAAATGCAATTCCTGGTGGAAGAAGCAAACCTGATTGAACAAAAACAATTCCTTTGGTATATGGTTTGCAAACGCTATCAATTTATCAGAGATTTTGCCATTGAAGTGCTTCATCAACGTTACCAAAACCTTTACAATTCATTAGAAGAATATGATTTCCTTGTTTTCTTTAACGAAAAAGCGGATTGGCATGATGAACTGAGAAATCTTAAAGAATCCACCCAAATTAAAATCCGAACAGTTTTATTCCGCATGTTAAGGGAAGCAGACTTTTTAAGTGCAGATGGTTTAATCATCCCGTGTTTGCTTTCACCCGCGGTCATCAATCAAATCATGGTAGATGCTCCATGGAGCTTATCGATTTACCCAGCAAACATCCAGTTGAATATGGAGGAGCAAGATGGCACTGCCTGATCTACTTGAACGACCGATTGCCGAACGTTTCAATCATTTATTAAATGTGCTACGCTCGAAGCAGTTTCTTGAGATGGAGGGGTTGGGAAACGAAGTTCCTTTTTTCATTTGTCCTTTCCATCCACAGGAAGCGGTTGAGTGGGAAAAGATTGTCATGCAATTAAAGAACCAATTAGAAAATCATGGCATTAATGTCCTGGTGATCAATTTATATGACCTGTGCTTTGAATTGATCAAACAAGAAGGAAACTGGGACATGGTGATTGAATTTGAAAAAGAAAATAGCAAAGCAGAGTTATTGGATTTGCTACAAGGAATGCTGGATCCACAAGATTTCATCATTCCAGCGATTGCCGAAAAGCTTCAAAATCAGCCATGCCAGGTATTGTTGATAACTAGCGTTGGCGAAGTATATCCATATTTGCGTTCTCACAGCTTGTTAAATAACCTGCAGAGTACCGTAAAAAGCCATCCGATGGTGATGTTTTATCCCGGAAAATATGTGGAAGTTGGGGAAGGAAGCACTTCTCTGGTTTTGTTTGACCGGTTACGAGGTAACCAATATTATCGCGCATTTAACATTCTAAATTATTAAGTGAAAAGGGGTTCCCATCCATGAAATTGATTGATATTTTTGAAAAACCTATTGATCGGCAGATTGAAGGTGTTATCAAAGCTGATGACGAAAGTGGTTTGCAAAATGAAGTGGAAGAATATGTGCTTACCAAAGAAGTAAGCGGTCACCTTTCCGGATTTCTGGACGCCTATATCAGTTCTGAAATCGCCAATGGTGCCTGGCTTTCCGGATTTTTTGGATCCGGCAAATCGCACCTCCTGAAGATGCTGGCTTTGCTGATTGAAAATCGGGAAATTAATGGGCAGAACATGCTGGATTACTTTTTACCAAAATGTGGAGATGATGAATTTCTCAAAGGAAACATAAAAAGAGCAGTTCAAATCCCCTCTACCAGCGTTTTATTTAATATCGACCAGGTAGCCGATCAGATCACGACCAATGAACAGGATGCCGTGTTATCGGTATTTGTGAAAGTGTTCAATAAATTGTGTGGTTATTACCCCAAACTTGGATATATTGCCCAATTTGAGCGGGATCTGGTCAAACAAGGCAAATACGAGGGATTTCAGAGCTCTTATAAAGAGATCACCCGAAAAGATTGGATTGAAGACAGGCATCTGGCGCTGGGCAAGAGTTCGAAAATCGCGCAGGCTTATGCTCGGGTGACGGGTAGCGATGAAGCGCATGTGAAAGATATTGTCAAGGAGTATCGTGAAAACTATAAACTATCGATTGAAGATTTTGCACACCTGGTGAAGGAATATATTACGCAACAAGAACCCGGTTTTCGATTGAACTTCTTTGTGGATGAGGTGGGGCAATTTATTGCCAATAACACCAGCTTAATGTTGAGTTTGCAAACCATCGCGGAGAGCCTGGGAAGCATTTGTGAACGGCGTGCCTGGATTGTTGTTACCTCGCAACAAGACATGGGAACCATTATTGGTGATATTAACAAACAACAGGAATATGACTTTGCACGCATTCAAGCCCGTTTTCCGATACGATTACAGTTGACGAGCGCCAATGTGGATGAAGTGATTGCCATTCGTCTGCTCAAGAAAAATTTAGACGGAAAAGAAGAATTAGAGCCACTTTATAAGAACCAGAGGAATAATTTTGGCACCTTATTTGATTTTTCTGGTGGTAAAACGTATCGAAACTTCCGGCATGAGACGCATTTTGTGAGTTTATACCCATTCATTCCCTACCAGTTTGAGCTTTTCCAGCAGGCATTAACCAACCTCTCCACCCATAATGCATTCACTGGGAAGTATACCGCTATCGGTGAACGATCGATGCTGGGGGTATTTCAAGACGTGGTGGTTACTTTGAAGGGAGAAACCATTGGCGTGCTGGCGAGTTTTGACCGGATGTATGAAGGTATCCAAAAAGTGATCCGGGCTCAGGTGCAGCAGCAAATTCAAATCGCTGATAAACATCTGGATGATCCCTTTGCGGTACGTGTCTTGAAAGCTCTTTTCCTGGTCAAATACGTCAAAGACTTCAATGCCACTTTGCACAATATCCGAATTCTGATGACCGAATCGTTTGATCAGAATATAAATGAATTGACTAAAAAAATCGAATCGGCATTGATCCTGCTTGAACAACAAACTTACATCCAGCGCAATGGAGAAGCATTTGAATTCCTCACCGATGAGGAAAAAGATGTGGAGGAGGAGATAAAAAGTACGGATGTAGATTCCTCTCAGGTACTGGATGAAATCCGAAAAATCGTGTTTGATGGGGTGATTCAAACGGTTAGGCTGCGCCATGAAGGATCCAAACAAGACTTTGACTTCACCAAGAAGGTTGACAATAAGGTGTATGGGAAGGAATATGAACTCAGTATTCAAGTCATCTCCCCTGAGCATGAACACGTAACAAACCCGACAGCCCTAAGTATGATGTCATCCTTGTCTCCGGTTTTAGTTGTGGGCCTGCCACCGGATGAGCGGTTGATGTATGACTTGTATTTATACTGTAAGACCTCGCGTTATATTCAACAAGCGACCACCAGCAATCAGAACAAGACTTTCACCCGGATTCTGAGTGAAAAAAGGATTCAAAACCAACGCAGGTATTCCAATTTACAATTGACTATTCAGAACATGCTAAAAGAAGCTGATTTTTATGTGAATGGCACCTGTTTGGAAATTGCCAGTCAGGAGCCGAAAACAAGGATTTCACTGGCTTTTAATGAATTAATTACCAGAACCTACCCCAACCTGAGTATGCTACATGGGATTGCCTATCAGGAATCGGAAATCTGGAATTTCTTAACCAGAGAACAGAATGCCTTGTTTGATCATGATTCCTATGAGAACCGGGAAGCCCAAAATGAGCTCAAAACATGCATTCAACGGGAATACCAGAAAGATCAAAAAGTCACCTTTAAGAAAATTCTGGAGATTTTTACCAAACGGCCCTATGGTTGGTCATTATCAGCCATTCAATGCCTGGCGGCATTGCTGCATAATCGTGGTGAACTGGAATTTCGGTCGGACAGTAACATATTGGAAGGGCGGGCTTTGTTGGATGCTTTGCGCAATACGCATACTTTCGATAATTTGATAATCCAACCGCAAATCGAATTCACATCCCAGCAAATACGCAACCTGAAAGATTTTTACCGTGATTTCTTTGATAACCAACCAGGCGAAAATGATGGACGGGGACTGGGGAATGAAAGCAAAATAGCATTTTTACACCTCAGTGATGAATTGAAACAATTATTGCAGGATCGAAATCTTTATCCATTCCTGGGGGATTTGGATGGTGTGATCAATCAACTGGAGGAACTACGAAAGAAACCGTATACCTATTTTCTCACGGATTTTGAGCAAGAACAGGCTAGGTGGAAGGAACTAAAAGAGACTGTGATTGGGCCGATGCGGCGTTTTATGGCAGGGGAACAAAAGACCATTTTTGATGAATGCAGGAAATTCCTGGATCGGGCTGAAGGTAATTTTGAGGCTGTCAACACGGATAAAGTGGAAACCCTACGGAATATACTAAACGACCCGTATTGCTACCGGAACAATCGCATGGTACAGGCACGCGGAATCAAGGAAGAAATCCGTAAACAAATTGAGGAGAAGCTACACCAGGAAAAGCGAAGAACCATCGACACCATTGAGAAACGCAAAGCGGACCTGGTTGATTTTGAGGATTTCAGGAAATTAAGAACTGATCATCAACAGACCGTTCAATATGAAATCGAGCAATTCGAAAATGGACTGGATTCATTAACCATCATCGCCTCGGTACGAGATAGCCGAAGACGGTTTGAAGAAGTGTTTTACCCGGGTTTATTTACCCGAATTAATGAATACTTGCGGACAGAAATCCAAGCAGGTGATGAAGATCCGGGCGGCCCAAAAGCCGAACCAGTACCACAACCAGAGACCATCTCAATCCACAGTATTTCTGTTCGGCACGACTGGAGGATCCTGGAAAATGAGAAGGATGTGGAAGCCTACCTTGAGACCTATAAACAGGCTTTGTTGGAAAAAATTCATAACGGAAAACGCATTATTCTCTAGGAGGGAATCATGGACACCAACGCACTCAAGAAATTTGCCCAGGAGGCACGCAAGCAACTGCTGCGGGAAGTGAACGCGCGATTACAGCAAGTGTTGTTAATGGACAGCGTTGAAAGACACCAAAAAGCTGCCATCATTGAAGACCTGGAAAAAAGAATAAAAGAGAGCAGCCAGTCACAAGTTTTGGAAGAAGTTGCTTACACCTGGTTTAACCGACTGTGCGCGTTGCGCTATATGGATGTGAATGGTTTCAACCGGATGGGTGTGGTTTCGCCGGTGAATGGCGCTACCCAACCAGAGATCTTACAGGAAGCTAAAGCCGGCTATATTGATGATCAGCTGCCAGTAAAACGAAATGAAGTACAGGCTTATCTGAACAACACTAAACCCGCAGACAACCCCCAGCAGGAAGCCTACCGGCTGCTGCTGGTGGCGGTGTGTAATCGTTTAGCTGACCCGATGCCTTTTCTGTTTACGCGGATTGAAGACTACACCCAGTTACTGATGCCAATGGATCTCCTCTCAGAAAGTTCGATCGTAAACAAAGTGCGTCTGGCGCTGAGTGAGGAAGCCTGCCAGGATGTGGAAGTGATTGGCTGGTTGTACCAGTTTTACATCTCGGAGAAAAAAGATGAGGTGATGGGGAGGAAAAGCACTGTGGGCAGCGAGGATATCCCAGCAGTTACGCAGCTGTTCACCCCGCATTGGATTGTGCAATACATGGTGGAGAACTCCCTGGGCAGGCTGTGGATGCTGAACCAGCCTGGATCACGCTTAGCGGAGAAGATGAGATACTACATTCGACCGGAAGAACCGGAGACGGAGTTCCTGAAACTCAATACACCGGAAGAAATACGATTGTGTGACCCAGCTTGTGGCAGCGGGCATATTCTGACCTATGCTTTTGATTTGTTGTACACCATCTACGTAGAGATGGGTTATGACCCGGTACAGATTCCCGCTCTGATTTTGCAACACAATCTGTATGGAATTGAGATCGATCAACGGGCTGGTTCGTTGGCGTCCTTTGCCCTGTATATGAAAGCCTATGAAAGGGATAAGAGTTTCCCGAAACGGGGGGTTAAGCCGAGGATTTGTGTGATGGAGGATATTCGCTTCAGTGCGGCTGAGCTGAAACGCTATATGGAGAAGTTGGGCAGCGATTTGTTCACCCAGGACCTGTGGGAAGGGTTGAAGCAATTTGAAGATGCTACCACCTATGGGTCATTGATCCGACCCAAGGTGCGAAACCCGCATGCAGTGAGAGAACGGATGCGGGAGCGAGGGGTGTTTGAAGATTTATTCCTGTATGAGACCAACCGCAAAGTGGAGAAGGTGCTGGAGATGATCGAGTATCTTTCGCCGCGTTACCAGGTGGTGGTGGCCAACCCGCCGTATTTTGGGGGAGGAATGGACACGGAATATAAAGAATTTGCACGGGATCATTATCCAAAGACGAAATCGGATACCTTTGCGATGTTTATTGAACGCAATTCTGAATTAACAATCTCTGGTGGGCAATTAGGTTTCATGACTCCATTTGTGTGGATGTTTATTTCCTCTTATGAAGATTTGAGAAAATTCTTGATTGAAGAGAAAACCATTACTTCCTTGGTGCAATTAGAGTATTCAGGATTTGAAGGTGCCACTGTCCCCATTTGCACTTTTACCATGGAAAATAAATTGAATTCTGATTTTAAAGGGGGGTATATTCGCCTAAGCGATTTTCGTGGAGCAGAAAACCAGGCACCACGCACAGTAGAAGCGATTGCCAACCCAGATTGTGGATGGTTTTTCCGTGCTTCTGCGCTGGATTTCAAGAAGATTCCTGGATCTCCGATTGCATATTGGGTGAGTGATCGGGTGAGGGAGATTTTTAAAGAGGGAGTACCATTAGAAAGAATTGCAGAACCTAGACAAGGATTAGCTACAGCAGATAATAATAGGTTTTTGAGATTATGGACTGAGGTTTCTTTTAAAAGAATTGGTCTTGGATATTCAAATAGAATTAATGCAAAACAAACAACAAAAAAGTGGTTTCCAATTAATAAAGGTGGTCCTTTTAGAAAATGGTTTGGAAACAATGATTTCTTAATAAACTGGGAAAACGATGGTGAAGAATTAAGGAATTATTCGAATGCAGTAATCAGAAACATAAATAATTATTTTCAACCAGGTTTAACTTGGACAGCCATTTCTTCTGGAAATTTTTCGGTGAGATGGGATGAAAAAGGCTATATTCCAAGTAATGCGGGGATGAAAGTATATTTTAACAATAATGAAATTAAAAAAGAAATTCTTGGCTTTCTTAACTCAAAAGTTGTTGAATATTTACTTTTATCAATTTCACAAACTTTAAATTTTAATCAAAGCGATATAGCAAAATTACCAATTATTGAGTCTAAACTTGAGAATAAAATTATTGACAAAATTATTAATAATTCAAAATTCGATTGGGATTCTTATGAAACCTCATGGGACTTCGTTCGAATGCCACTAATTGAAAAGGTAAAAGAAAAGCATTCATTGTTTACTTCCTATGAATTGTTGCGGCATGAATGGCGCGATTTGACTGTGGAAACGCAACTATTAGAAGAGGAAAATAATAGAATATTCTTAGATGCATATGGTTTAGCATACGAACTAACACCTGAAGTTCCCCTTTCGGAGATTACCCTAACCTGCAACCCGCATTACCGCTACCCTGATACCGTTCGTAAGCAATACACAGATGAAGAACGGGAAGCAATGCTGCTGGAAGACACCATGAAAGAATTCATCTCCTATGCTGTTGGGTGCATGTTTGGGCGGTATTCATTGGATAAACCTGGCCTGATCCTGGCCAACCAGGGGGAAACGGTGGAGGATTATCTGGCAAAGGTGAATACATCAGAGCCGCGGTTTATGCCAGATGAGGATAATGTGATCCCCATTCTAGAGGGAGATTGGTTCCCGGATGATATCGCCAATCGTTTCAAGAAATTCTTGCGGGTTACTTTTGGAGAAGAAAATTACGAAGAGAACCTGGATTTCCTGGAAAAGGCGATTGGCAAGGATTTACGCACCTATTTTGTTCGTGATTTTTATAAAGATCATGTGCAGACCTATAAGAAACGCCCGATTTACTGGCTTTTCAGCAGCCCGAAAGGAAGCTTCAACGCACTGATCTATATGCACCGCTACCAGCCGGATACCATCTCGGTTTTGTTGAACAAATACCTGCGTGAGTACCAGAACAAACTTAAGGCACGCCATCAATATCTGGAATCGGTCGAAAGAAACCCCGCTGCAAGTAAGAAAGATAAGATTGACGCGCAAAAAGAGATCCGCAGTATTACCCAGATTCTGCATGAATTGAAGGAATATGAAAGTGAAGTAATCTATCCATTGGCGACCAAGCAGATCAAGATCGACCTGGATGACGGAGTGAAAGTGAATTATGAGAAGTTTGGAAAGGCATTGAAAGGGATATAGGGGGTAGGTTGAAACGTCTACTGAGATTATTAATTTTTCTAATTATGCTTGCCCTGTTTGTTTACATTGGAAGTGTAATACTCTTCCCAGAATGGCTTAATCAGATTGATTGGTACTGGAAATTATTAATTGTGATTATTGGAGGGGCGTTACTAAAATTCCTAAAAGAGTTATTCAGTGGTGGAACAAAGAAATATTTTGAAGGATTGAACCTTTATGAACGCCTAGATTATTATCTTGGCAATAAATTTGCCAAAATTTCAGAGCGGATTGATGAATTTACTTTTCAAGAGATTAAAAAAGAAAAAAATAGTAATAAATATATCCCCGATATTTTTGTTGAGGTTTCAGAAATTAAAGAAAAACTTCGATATTTTTGTGATCCTTTTCTGTTTTATGAAAAGATTACAAAAAGAACTGAAGCAAACCTGAAAAATGCCTATATTATCAAACTTTTGAAAACTTTAAATTACCCCTTGGAAGATTATTCTCAAGAATATTTTCCTAAAAAAATAAAAAACAAGAATACATTGGTCGATGAAATAAAAAGATACCAAAGTGAAATTATTAAAAAGGAGAAATTGTTAGAAATTTTTGTTAAGGAAAATGGAGCTGGAATTAAACCTGAGTTTTTGGATAAAATTCCAGATAATATTAAATATAAATATGATTATATCTACCCAAATCTGCAATATTTCTCGAGTTATGAACACATTATCTCAGACTTGCGAAATGATCTAAAAATTTTACAAAGTGGATATCTTCTATTAAAAAGTGAAGCTGGTCATGGCAAAACAAATCTGATTTGTGATTTTGCTGAAAAATATTTACTGAAGAAAAACAAAAAAACCATTTATTTATCTGCCAGGCAATTTAATGATATTAGTGATAACGAAACAATTGAAGAAAAACTAATAAAAATTTTATTTGGAAATAATAAGTACACGTTTGACGACCTGATTTTATTAGTTAAATTTGGTAAAAATCTTGGCAAGTTATTTATTTTAATCGATGGAATCAATGAACATCGTAATATATCCTTATTCTCACAAAAATTAGAGCAATTCCTTCAACGATGCAAGTCTATTGATGAAGTAAAAATTATTTTAACTTGTCGTTCAGAATATTTTGATCATCGATTTGGCAATCTGAAATTATTAGAAAATATTTCAATCTTAGATATTGATGCTAGAAGATTTGATCCACGAATTCCACAAGTACATAGAGAGCATTTAATAACTAAATATTTTGAACATTTCAATATCAATCTAAATGTAGAAAGAGTTAGCGAAGATATCCAACAACAATTTGATCAAGATAAATTATTATTGCGAATTTTTTGTGAAGCCAATCAAGGAAGCCCACAACCAGAATATATAAATAATTTATATAGATTAGAGATATTTACAAAATATCTTATAGTAAAAGGAACAACGATAGCAAATCTAAAAAACACCATTTCTGTAATCGTGGATTGGATGATTGAAAAAAATGTTTATTCAGATATCCCGCTTTCTGGTTTCCAACAAGATATCCAATTTTTGATTGATGAAATTGCCAATGAAAATATTATTCTAAAGAGGGATATCAACATCAAAGCAGATGTGGCTTTTGGAGATGAGGAGGTAATCAATTTCGTTTATGATGAATTCCGTGATTTTTTAATCGCATCTAGAATTTTGTTGTTATGGGAAGTTAAAAGAGAATTTTCTGAGGAATTAATAAATCGGTTATCAGTACCGAGGTGTGTCATTTCCGAAGGAGTCACAAAATATTTATGCTTATGGGCAATAAAGAATCATAATGAAGATTTAATAGAGCATTTCAGGCAATTTGAGTGGTTTGAGGTTATGATAACAGATTCTATCTTCGGTTCACCGGATGAATATATTCGTGAAAATCAAATAAGTTTATTAAAACAAATTTTTAAAAATCCAAAATTAACTTTACAAATTTTTCTTCAGTTATCGTATTTTTATGATTTTACTAAGCACCCAAATCTCAACATTGATACATTATTTGAGATAATTTTTGAATTGACTGATCCCGATTACTTCGGTTATTTTTCAGAAAGTCTTAATCAAAAGAAATTTTTTGATGAAGAATCTTACAAAGAATTGCCAGTTATCACCATTTTATCCATTCGTATTAATGAAGCATTAATTAGGGAAATGAATGACCTCAAGATAAGTAAACTAATTAAATTATTAGCATGTTTAGTGTGTGTTGAAAATAAATATTCTGATAAAACTGATTATTATGGAAAGGTTCACGATTATGAAGAGGTAATTTACCCTGCTTATAATGCCCTTGAAGATCTTTTAAAAGTGGTAGACACGGTTTTACTTGAAAAAATGATTTTGGAAGTAAAAGAAAAAATTATGATAAGTGAAGTAAAGGAAAAATTGAGCAGTATTATTCAATTACTTGAGGAAACATGCGATATCAAAACTTAGGATCAGGTAAATATTTAATTTTTTTAAATAAACATCATACCGCACAAGAGATGCTCAATTTTGCTAAAGTAAAACCCAATACTTATGCTTGGCAATTTGTTACAGACCTTCATAATTCTATTTTTTTCCGTTCCAGAGACCTAATGCTTGAATATAAGAAATATTACCACCTCGAATACGACACTTTTGAAGAATTCTTATTTTGGAGATATGGGATACAGGAGAATTTTTTTGATGGAATAACAAAAAACTTAGAAAATGGTTTATTCTTATTAGTGTTTGAAGATAAGTTAGAAATGGGTGAGCAATTTGAATTTAATGATTCAGTCCGATCCTTTTTATCAATTTTGGATGGTGATAATGAAAATAAAAACTGATTTCGTAACAAACAGTTCTTCGACCAATTTTATTTTAGCCACTTCGATTGAATTTTCAGAAGATGCATTTCTTGAGTTGGTTGGGGTAACCAATGATTCACCCCTTCGACCAATATTTTCGAGATTGTTTATATTATTAAGAAATAATATGAAGGAACTAGATTATTGGTCTTTTGAATATGAGATAGAGAAGAACCACAAATCAGTTGAAGAGAAAATTAGAAGATTTTTTAAAGAAGGGAGGAAAATTTATATAGGAAAGTTAAGTTCTGACACTGAACCTCTTGAACAATTTTTTTGTACAGAGAGTTTTGAGGCTGAAAATGAACATATTTACTTTAACTACTTAGATTGTTTATGGTGAATTCAAAAAACATAATCATAAATAAATTTTCCAAACAAAAATATTCAACCTTTTTTAACCAAAACACAGGCTTTTTTCTAAGGCTCGAAGAGGAAGGCACTAAAGAGCCTTTTTGGTGTGAAAATGGGCCAGAACTATTAGATATTTCCATCACCAATTATTGTGATCGAAATTGTTCGTTTTGTTATAAAAAATCAAACCGAGCTGGACACCACATGAGTTTAGAAAATTATGAAATTATTTTAAAACAAGCATCTAAAATGAAAGTATTGCAAATCGCTTTAGGAGGTGGTAATCCAAATCAGCATCCAGACTTTGTGGAAATACTTCGTTTATCTAGAGAAACTTATAATATTGTTCCATCTTATACGACAAATGGACGTGGTTTAACAAAAGAGATCCTAGCTGCTTCAAAGAAGTACTGTGGGGCTGTCGCTGTAAGTTTATATGAACCATATGAAGAAAGTTATTCGAAAATCCGTTTATTGCTTGATCATGGAATACGAACAAATATACATTTTCTATTAAGTAATGATTCCATTGAAGACGCCATAAATTTGATTAAAGCCCCCCCAGAAATTCTCTCAAGAATAAATGCGGTAGTATTCCTTAATTTGAAGAATGTAGGTTGTTCGATAGATCAGAGCCAATTAGCAAAGAATTCTGATAGTATTGAATATTTTTTTAAATTAGCAAATAAGAAACATCCATTCAAAGTAGGATTTGATAGTTGTTCCATTTCTGGAATCGCTAAGTATATGAAAGTTTCCCCAATTTTTATGGATTACTGTGAAGCCGCTCGTTTTTCTGCTTATATCTCTGAAGAAATGAAAATGTATCCTTGTTCATTTATGATAGAAAGAATGGATGGAGCTTTAATTACCGAAGATAATATACAAACTATATGGAAAAAGAATGAAGCCTTTATAAAAATGAGAGAACAAATTAAAGACAATTCTTGTGAAAATTGCCAATTCTATTCAATTTGCCGAGGTGGATGCCCAATTTATCCAGAAATTAATATGTGTTCAAGACAATAATATCCCAAAAAAGGATATATTGATTGAAAATATTACCAAAAAGGGATATAATCATAATGCATGTAATAGCAAGACCTACGATCATAAAGTACATTAAGGAATACCCAGAGGTAGAAGAACAACTCCTTACATGGTTGGCCGAGGCGGAACAAGCACGATGGACGAAACCTCAAGATATAACCAGCAGATACAATAGCGCAGATTTTCCTACAAATCAGCATGTAATTTTTGATATCAAAGGAAATAAATATCGTCTCGTTGTACGAATACGTTATGCTGATCTTAACTCACAAGGGACAATTTTTATAAGGTGGTTTGGAACTCATAAAGAATATGATCAGTTGCGATTGGAGAATATTTAATGAAACCGAAAATTATTCGTACTGAAAAGGAATATCTGGAAGCATTATCACATTTAGAAGGGTTGATGGATGTAGCCCCCGACTCTCCTGAAGCTGAGGAGTTGGAACTCTTTGCTTACCTGGTAGAAAATTACGAGAAAGAGCATTTTCCGATTGATCTTCCAGACCCGATTGCTGCAATTGAATTTCGTATGGATCAACAAGGGCTTACAAGAAGAGACCTTCAGAAATATTTAGGTAGTCAGAGTAAAGTTTCAGAAGTTATGAGTGGAAAAAGACCTTTGAGTCTATCAATGATTCGAAAACTTCATGAAGGGCTCGGTATTCCAGCAGAAATTTTATTACAAGAAAAAGATAAAAATTTATCAGAATCTGCCTTCAATTGGAAGGATTTTCCATTTGTTGAGATGTTTAATGCAGGATATTTTTCTTCTTTCAACAGCACCCTAACAGAAGCGAAAGAATATGCTGAGGAATTGTTACAGGAATTGTTTGATATTTTTCAGGGTGATATTCCACACCCAATTTACTGTAAGCGTGGAGAAAAAACAGTTAATGAAAATGCTTTGTCTGCTTGGCAGGCTAGAGTTTTAACCTTGATTAAAAACGAACATCTTCCATCGTATGTTCGAAAAAATTTAGACGAGGCGTTTACACAAAAATTAGTACATCTTTCTTACTATGAAAAGGGTACTCTTTTAGTTAAAGAATATCTCAATAAGAAGGGTATTCATTTTGTGATTTTACCCCATCTTGAAAAAACTTATATGGATGGAGCTTCATTCTTGACACCACAAGGGCGTCCAGTGATTGCATTAACCTTACGTCATGATAGATTGGATAATTTCTGGTTTACCTTGATGCATGAATTAGCTCATGTTTTACTTCATTTAGAAAATTCTCAATTTGCTTTTTTTGATGATACGATCAACGATGGAAACGAGGATGGAAATCCTAAAGAAAGAGAGGCTAATCAATTCGCCCGTAATGCATTAATACCATCTCTTTTCTGGGAGAAACATCTCAAACCGAAAGTTGAAACTATTAGTAAAGTCGAAATAATTTCTTCAGCCGAAAAATTAGAAATTGATCCTGCAATAATCGCCGGTCGGATCCGGTGGGAAATCAATAATTACCAAAAATTTAATGATTTGATTGGGCAAAAGAGAGTTAAGAAACAATTTCAGATTGGTGGTGAAGGATGAGCGAGCTTGATCGCGCTTTGACCAAACTGTTTGATAAACACCGGATTGTTTTTTGGTATGATGCCAATCAAGAACTGCGTAAGGATTATGATGAGGTCTGGATACCCGGTATTGAAAAAATTGATATAGAGGGAAATGAATTCTGGCTTAAACATCATGTTTTACGCGAGAAGAAAACCCAAAAATTCTTGATTTACCATGCAGGTCCACAACCAAAGGATGAAGATAACTGGCTGCTGGATGTGCTGTTAGCACAGGGGCAATTTAAGGCGGATCAGATTTCTATTTGGCTTAATGAGTTAGGTTTAAAACCAAGTGATTGGGATTTTGTTCAAGCACACGAGGTATTCTTTAAGAAGGCGGAACAGCGTACCCAATTCAGAGCATTATGGGAGAACCATGCAGAGAGTGGAGCTTCCAAAGAGCGGATCATGCTATCGATTTGTCTGGATTCTGGCAGTGTTTTGACTCTGGAAGAAATGATGACAATTCTGCTGGCGGAAGCTGCCAGAGGAGAATCCCATCTTTTTGAAAGAATAAAAGAAATCGGGTTAGAGAGTTATTATTGGGCACAGACTGAACGGGTTTGGGGATACAAATCAGAGCAACCCAGCGTAAAGGATTTTGCTGTTTCTATATTTAAAACCTGTTACGCTTTGGAACTTAACCAACCTGCCACCATGAAAGCTGACTCCCTGAGCTTTATTCAACGCTGGAAAGACAGCATCCGCTTTGGATCCAGTTTTGAACATTTCAGCCATATGAGTGCTGGGATCCTTGGGATTAAGGATGATCTGCATCATCACGAACAATCCGCATTGATTGAAATGGATTTATTTGAAGAGATCGATCGTCATATTATCAAGTCATTGATTAACCAGGTAAACAACCGCACTTTGAGTGGTGGAGATGCCAATTCGGTGGTTTGGCGAAGACGGAAAAGCCCCTGGTTTGATACCTATCAAGACGAATACCAAACCATTCAATTTGCCGCTCAATTTTTTAGCCTATTGGGGCAGGTTCGACTGGAAATGTCTGACCCGGCAGATATGGTCGCGCAGTACACAAAAAGCTGGTCAAAAATTGATTTGTTATATCGAAAGGTTATCTTTCATGCTCACCAAAGTGGGCAAATTTCATTGCTGCAGGAATTGTTGAATCAGATTGAAAACCAGTATGTGAATCGATACGTTTTGACGATGAATGACAATTGGCAGCAGGCGATTAATTCACTGCCTAGCTGGAAAATAGATGGGATTCAAAATCAAGATCGGTTTTATGATGTCTGGGTCAGACCTTATGTTGAACAAAAAACCCGCCTGGTGGTGATCATCTCGGACGCATTCCGTTTTGAAATTGCGCATGAGCTGGGAGAATTGGTAGAAGGATTGAAGGGATATGAAACCAAACTGGACGCGATGATGACCCTGCTGCCCTCCTATACCCAATTGGGTATGGCAGCTTTACTTCCTCATGAGACATTGGAAATAAAAGCGGATGGCGCGGTTTTGGTGGATGGGAAGCCCAGCAATGGTGTTGAAAACCGCGGGAAGCTACTGAGCGCTTACCATGACCAGATGGCGACAGCTATCAAAGCGGATGTGCTGATTGGGAAGAACCGGGATGAGATCCGGGATTTGATGCGTGAGAATCCGTTGCTTTATGTTTACCATAACTACATTGATTCCGTAGGAGATAAACGTGAATCGGAGCACATGGTGTTTGACGCGGTGGATAAGAGCATTAAAGATTTGATTACCATGATTAAACGCATTGCTAAAGCGGGAGTCAGTCATATCATCCTTACCGCGGATCACGGATTTCTTTATCAGGACCGGGTTCTGGAAGAGAGTGATTTTGCTGGGGAGGATATCAAGTCGGATGTGGTTACCTATAAGAACCGGCGGTTCGCTTTAGGTCACGATATTAAAGAAAGCAGCAGTGCCACCAAATATCAGGCGGGACAAATTGGGTTAATTGGAGAGCTTGAGATCCACATCCCCAAATCGATCAATCGTTTCCGGTTACAGGGCGCCGGCATTCAATTTGTGCATGGCGGCAGCGCCTTACAAGAAGTAATTGTACCGGTTTTGGACATTCACAAAGCTGAAGGACGGGATACGCCACAGGTGAATGTGGAGATCATTCGCGGTACCGTCAATACGATCACTTCCGGTCAGATTTCGATAACCTTTTTTCAAAAAGAAGCCGTGAGTGGAGAACGTTTACTGCGAGAACTACGCGCGGGGATATATGCCAAGGATGGCACATTGATATCTGACCAACATGAGCTTGTTTTTGATTTGATCTCGGAAAACGCGGAGGAACGTGAGGTAAAAAGACGCTTTATTTTGAACAACCTGGCTGAAAAATATAATAATCAGGAAGTTGAGCTGCGGGTTGAGGAGCAGGCATCTGGCACGACTCATTTCAGCCTGTATAAATCGGCAGCTTACCAACTAAAAAAATCTTTCGCTGATTTTGATTTCTAAAGAGGAGCACAATATGAATTCACTTGATACAAAAATCAACCAACATTTTTCCGGGCTTGTGGTGCGGAAGGATTTGGTTAAAACCGTCAAAGGCAACGCGATTGTACCCAGTTATGTTTTGGAATATCTGTTGGGGCAATATTGTGCTACCTCGGATGAGGACAGCATAAAAAGTGGGATTGAGACGGTTAAAGAGATTTTGCGCAAACATTATGTGCATCGCAATGAATCTGAGCTGGTGAAATCAATTATCCGCGAACAATCACGCCACCGGGTGATCGACAAAATCAGTGTCACTTTGAATGAAAAAGCGGACACCTACGAAGCTGAATTTTCCAACCTGGGGATTAACAAAGTTTTAGTGGATGCGGACACCATAAAAAGGCATCCAAAATTATTGGTTAGCGGCGTGTGGTGTATTGCTGATTTAGAATATCAATATTCTGAGGACAAACGCTTTTCACCCTGGATATTGGTTTCGTTAAAACCAATTCAGCTTTCGCATTTTGATTTTGATCAGTACATTGAAGCGCGTAAACAATTTTCATTGGACGAATGGCTGGATCTCTTGATCCAGAGCATTGGCTTTAATCCAGAATTGTTTGGTAAACGCAGTAAGCTGCTGCAGTTGATTCGGCTCATTCCTTATTGTGAGCGAAATTACAACCTGATTGAGCTTGGACCCAAAGGAACGGGAAAATCACATATTTTCTCGGAATTTTCACCGCATGGGATTCTCATTTCTGGTGGAGAAGTGACGGTTGCAAAATTGTTTGTTAACAATACTACGGGCAGAATAGGTTTGGTTGGTTACTGGGATGCGGTTGCGTTTGATGAGTTTGCTGGAAAGAAAAAAAAGTCTGACAAAGCACTGGTTGACATCCTGAAAAACTATATGGCGAATAAGAGTTTTTCAAGGGGGATTGAAACCTTGGGGGCTGAAGCTTCCATGGCGTTTGTGGGTAATACCAGCCACACTTTACCATACATGCTCAAGCATACAAACCTTTTTGATGACCTTCCTGAGCAGTATTATGACTCGGCTTTTCTGGACCGCCTTCATTATTACATTCCTGGATGGGAAGTGGATACTATTCGTGCAGAGATGTATTCAGAAGGTTATGGTTTTGTCGTTGATTATCTGGCTGAAATTTTACGCAGTTTCCGCAATTATGATTATTCTCAAAAATATACACCTTATTTTGAATTGAGCCAGGATATATCTACGCGTGATCGTGATGGAATTCAAAAGACCTTTTCTGGTCTGATGAAAATTCTATTCCCGCATGGAGAAGCGACTGCAGAAGAAATAGAGTGGTTATTGCGGTTTTCAACTGAAGGAAGAAAGCGAGTCAAAACGCAGTTAATGCGGATTGATCCGACTTACACGAATGTACGGTTCGGCTATGTGAATGTTGCGACAGAAGAGAAAAAACTCGTGCGAACGTTGGAGGAAGAACAATACCCACAGCATTTTAAAGAAGTTCTTGAAGAAGAGGGAGAGACGGTTGAGGAAGTGATTGAAGAACAAGTGGTTGTCGAAGAGGAACCTACAGAAAAAATAGTGGTAGCAAAAGAAGGGCACCTTACCTTCCAGGAGAATCAGCGTGGTGTAACCTATAAGAAATTATTCGCTACCCACCTTAAAGGCGCAACTGAAATTACGGTTACCGACCCATACATTAGAGCATTTTTCCAGATTCGTAATTGGATGGAGTTTTTGGAAATGTTGACTGAGATAAAAGAAGACGAAGAAGAGATTAAGATTCATCTGATTACGGCTTATGATGATTTTTATGAGGACAAACAACAAGAGTCCTTTGAAAAGATTCAAATTGCCATGGAGCCGGCAGGTGTTCAGTTTACCTGGGAGATCAACAAGAGCAGTGGTATTCACGCAAGGCATATCTTCACGAATACCGGCTGGAAAATCTTACTTGATCGCGGATTGGATATTTACCAACCTTATGAAATGAATGATGCTTTTGCTTTAGCTAACCGGAAACAGCAGTTCCGTAATTGTAAAGCCTTTGAAATAACTTATTTGCGATTTGAGGATGGGGAATAAAGGCGGTGATTTATGAGTGTTTGGCAAGATTTTGGATTGGCGCAGAAAGTCGAAGAGATTTTACGGAAGGATGCAGAACGATATAAACCGCATCATTTAGGACATCCTTATATGAGTGCTTACCAGATCGCGCTGGCTTTGAAGAAGGCACATCCGAAGGTTTTTGCAGCGATTAACATGCCGCTGGGCGGAAAAGATACCAAAAAACACTCTAGTTTCTCGCAGTATGTTGGCCGGCAATTGTCACAACATATAAAAGCTGGAGAGATGCCTACTATCGAAGGAGGGTTTCTTTCGAATACTTATATAGACAAGATCGAGTTTTCGAATGGGGCAGATGAAATACGTTCTTCCGTAATTGGTGGCAATAATCCCTTGTCGATCTTTCGGTGGAAGGGTAAAGAAAGCGCAAAGTAGGGAAGAGGTTTGAGATTTGTGCTGTTCTAAGGCACAATTGCGGGATCACGTTTAGACACTGTGGATGGCAGAGTGATGGAAAGATTTGAAAACGACCAAAGTGATCCAGCTATTGGAAGGTATGAATCAATAAAACGGAGGTTGGTTTGACTAGAGATGAACCAATCCCACTCGATGATAACAGGTTGCTTTTTCTCTCAGTTTTTAGAAATAAAAATGGGGATATTGATAAATATTCAATTGATGTTGAAAAGGCATCCGACAGTCACTATGAATTATCAACTAATGAGATGAGGCGGCTGGAAAACTATCTGATGGATAAATATCGAAAACGAGATCTAATTGATGGTCTCAAGGCATTTTTTAGAACTAACAACGAATCAGATTTAACAAACCTCTTTGATTCATTAGAAATAGATTATAACCAGTATCATTTTGATGATTACGATTAGGCACACAGTGGAAATTCTGTCTTTGGACACGAGGGTTTGGTGACCACCAGACACGACCATGAGAGGGAGTTAACCCCGGCTAGGTGCGAGGTCCTGGGGTTTTAGGGGGCAAAGCATTTGAAGAACATAAATGCTTTGCCCTTACGGGGTGTAGGGTTGTAACTCCTTTACCGCTGCGAAGCATAAACTGGGCATCCTCCGACAGGCGAAGGTAGGCAGGATGGCAAAGTATTCCAAAAACGGGAATCCTGTCTCACTTACGATGGGTAGTTTGAAAAATATTCTTGCCAATTTGATGGGAAGCCATAATCTTTAAGAGAGAAGCAAGTCACCATAGAAGTTTTTTCTGTAAGGTTATTAATGAATTTATCGCGAATTTTGTTGTTTGATAAACGACACAAAATTAAAACATAGGCGAATAATTCGTCATTTTTGTTTTTATCCCAGTTGAAATCTGGCATTAGGCGAAGCTTAGGATTATGTTTCCGTTTGTATAAATACCCGAAATGTGCACAAATATTGCGGAGAACGCTTAAAGCGTGAAACCAATTACCTAAGAAATCCTCATTTAATCCATTGAAATATGTGTTTGTGATATTTTTTTGATCAGATGTTTTCAAGGAGCTAAATAATTTGGATGCCTGGTTGAAAGAAAAGAATTCAATGATTACCCAAATCGGAAATTTTCCATCATATTTGTTTTTATGATGAATAATAACCGGATCTCTTTGCCTTTTTCTAAGATCATTACTTATATTATTTTGTAATCTATCATAATGGTTTTTTTCATTAAAAACGCTTCTATTATAAAAGACATCAGATCCGTATTCAATCGCCAAATAATAAGCAAGAAAACTCCGCAGTTTAATTTCCAAAGGTTCAAGCAAAAGTGATAATTCTCTTCGCAACCAAGAATCATTTGTGTTGGCATTGATGATGTCAGAGAAATTTGTGCCTGGCAAAAAATTATCACAATTTGATTGCATGAATTTATGAAAATAAATATTCAGATGATAATAATGGTTTTCTTGTAAATAAGCTCCAGCAAGTGAGTGGTCATCGATAATCATTCCTCTTGATTCAAGTAATTCAATTTGTTGAGAAATGGTGATTGGAGGTTTAAGAACGGGATTTTCGGGGATATTGTTGCTTGAAGTGGTCACTTAGCATCCTTAATAAAATGACCAGCCTCGGTCCGCTGCCTTTCGGCTCGCGTGGCTGGTACTGTTAATAGATATTATATACACGGAGAGGATTCTGTCAAGTTTGGTTGGTGGAAAATTTGCTAAATAAAATTTATTCTCGTTGATGAAGGCCATCATTGATAATTTCTTCCCAAGGCATTCTACCTAATTGGATTGAATCCAATGCATATAACAAAAAGCAGATACCGGTTGCAAATGCGATATTGTGAGTTGGCATCACTTCAACAGATGTGGTGGAATTTGGAACAAAAAATGGAGCATGTATGATTGGTTTATTATTTGGTGTTGACACACAAGGCACAATAAGATTGTCTTCTCCGGCAATTATTAGATCCGGAAAGGGGTTTTTATTCCCCAAACATGAACCGACTAAAGATTCTGTTGCTGCTTTAGAAGACAATAATTCTGAACCGGGTGTATTCCTTACCTGTAAAGAAAAAATAGCCCCAAGAACTGGATTCAGGTAAGGTGGCCAATCTAGTCTTGGGGATGAAGGAAATTTGCTTCGGAAATAAGGATGAATATCTTGTTCTGTTCTTGCATCTCTTTGATTGCAAAGTTTCTTTACAGCTGATACTTGTGAGCAAGCCTTAAGTAAACTTTGATTGTCTTTCTCTTTCCCTCGAAGATGTAATGTGTGTTTAGCTTCAATGTACGCATATACGGCTTCAATTGGGATATCCTGTTTACGATCAAAACTTTCGTTGGGAAAAATCCTTAAAGTTGGAAATCGCTCACGATCGTAGATTATTATGTCATCTCCAGCTGAATCTCCATTTTTACTGACGACATGACCGCGACTTATTCCATACTTATTTGGGAGAATTTCACGCAGAATATAACAAAGAGCGATTTCGAATTCATCTCCTTTATCAAAATTGTAATGTGTTGAAATTTGACCAAATCGAAATTTTATGGTCTGAGATAATTTTTTTAAATAATCGTTATAGATCATTGATCCTCCGGAAAATAAGCATTCGTTCTTAGATAGAATGATTGTAGCATTAATAGAAAATAAATTCTAGTATAAAAGACGATTATTAAGATTATCAGATTGGGGATATTGAAGCTGGTGGATTGGATATGGGTTAGGATCGGTTCAAATGGGGGATTCTGCGTTCTGGGAAGTAAATTAGGTGTTGAGGGGGGCGAAGCATTTGATGACCGGGATTGATGCCTGGATGGATGTGGAGGATCAAATGCTTCAACCGTACGGGCATGGGGTTCAAGGCAATAACCATAAGGCTGAAGGAATAGGATTTTACAGTCTTTGGGAGGCGTGATGTTCTATAATCAGGAGAACAATAGAAACATGGTATTTTTTTGGAGGAAATTCAATGTGCCAAAACGATCTGAAAGATACTCTGCGTGGTCAGCTGGAGATCAGCAGGGAACGGGTGATTAGCCTGGGTGAGGAAGCGGTAAGGATTATTAGAAATGGGTACTACGATCTTCCAGATGGCACCCAAGTTGAAATTCGTGAGCAGATGGAGCGCTCGGTCATGGGCACTGTCAGCTACCCACCGGAGAGTATGTTGCCACAGGTGGCGCATTCCGATAAAAACACCCGGATTGAGATTCAAAATTGCACCACCCTCACAGCTCTTCAACAACTGATCTCCCGCGGTACTCATCCGGTTGCACTCAACTTTGCTTCTGCAGAGTCTCCCGGTGGTGGATTCTTACAAGGTGCTCGTGCCCAGGAGGAATATTTAGCACGTTCTTCTACCCTGTATTCCTGCCTACAGCATAATCCTATGTACGATTACCATCGCTCCCGTCAGGATCCGTTCTATTCGGATTACGTGATCTACTCCCCCGATGTGGTCGTCTTTCGGGATGATGATGGTTCAATGCTGGCTAATCCCTTTTACACGGCAATTATTACCTCGCCGGCAGTGCATGCACATGGTGTGAGGCGTTATTTGCCTGACCAGGAAGAAAGAATAGGGGAAGTGATGTGGCAGCGGATCCTAAAAGTTCTGGCGGTTGCTGTGAAACATGAGCATACTTCGATTGTGCTGGGTGCCTGGGGATGCGGTGCATTCGGTAATGATGGATACCAGATCGCAAGATTATTTAAACGAGCACTCGATGTTAATTTTGTGGGTGCGTTTGAGAATGTAATTTTTGCCATCACGGATTGGTCCAATGATGATCGGTTTATTGGGCCGTTTAAGGAGGTTTTGGGGGTAGGGGGTTCTCCTCGTTTCACTTCGGAGTCTTCAGGGTTTACACCCTTCAGATAAGTATCCTGCGGAAGGAGGGCAAAGCATTCGAAGAGATTTGAGCGTTGAGGATTGAGGGTCAGACTGGGTCACAGGCAGGGCATAGCATTCGAAGAGCATGAATGCTATGCCCTTACGGGGGGGGG
>SWCA01000194.1_pt1 | contig 121625 bp, 123 predicted proteins | sample 4692961 | NCBI WGS metagenome assembly SWCA01 (sample SAMN10267275, study PRJNA491770) | bioreactor metagenome | isolation source: DHS bioreactor inoculated with | place: Japan: off Shimokita Peninsula | reverse complement strand
AAAAAAATGTATAGTGAAAAAGTTATGGAACATTTCATGAATCCTAGAAATGTAGGGGAGATTGAAAATGCAGATGGTGTTGGTGAAGTAGGTAATGCAAAATGCGGAGATATAATGAAGATGTATTTAAAAATAGATGATGGAATTATAAAAGATGTAAAGTTTAAAACATTTGGATGTGGTTCTGCAATAGCTACTTCAAGTATAGCCACTGAAATGATAATGGGTAAGACAATAGAAGAAGTAGTAAATTTTACTAATAAGGCAGTGGTTGATGCCCTTGATGGTCTTCCGTCTCAGAAAATACATTGTTCAGTTTTAGCAGAGCAAGCTGTAAAAGCAGCCCTTTATGATTATTCAAAGAAGAATAATATAACGATTAAAGGATTAGAAAACTATAAGCCTATAGAAGATGTACACGACCATGATCACGGTCACGAAGATGATGAATAGATTATAGACCTGGTTTAAAACTGGGTCTTTTTTATGAAAAAAATAAGTAGGTGAAATATATGAAACTAGATAAAAATAAGGTAGTAGTTGGTATGAGTGGTGGAGTCGATAGCTCTGTTGCGGCGTACATACTTAAAGAGCAGGGTTATGAGGTCATTGGTGTTACAATGAAGGTTTGGCAGGATACGGGAGAAGATTATTTAGAAAGGGAAGATGGGTGCTGCGGGTTGTCGGCTGTGGATGATGCAAGGAGAGTAGCCAATAAGCTAGATATTCCCTTCTATGTTTTGAATTTTAAGAATGCATTTAAGGAGAAAGTGATTGACTATTTTATTGATGAATATTTTCAAGGGAGGACACCAAATCCTTGTATAGCCTGTAATAAATATATAAAATTTGATGAGCTCATCGATAAGGCCCATTCTTTGGGAGCATATTATGTTGCCACGGGACACTATGCAAAAATAAGACAAGATGAAAAAACTCAAAGATATCTAATCGAAAAATCAAATGCTGAAAGCAAAGATCAAACCTATACATTATATAACCTTACTCAAAAACAAATTAAACATATTCTTATGCCTTTAGGAAATTATAACTCAAAGGAGAAGGTACGAGAAATAGCTGGCAAAATCGGACTAGACATAGCCAATAAACCGGATAGTCAAGAAATCTGTTTTATACCTGATAATAATTATGGACGATATATTAAAGAAAACGCAGATAGAAATATTAAAACAGGAGATTTTGTTGATACATCAGGAAATATATTAGGTAAACATAAAGGGATTATTCATTATACAATTGGTCAAAGAAAGGGCCTTGGGATATCTTTAAGTAAACCTGCATATGTTGTGGATATTAGACCACAGAATAATCAAGTAGTATTGGGTAATAATGATGAAGTTTTCAATAAGAATTTAATTGCTAATCAAATTAACGTTATTCCCTTTGAGAAAATTGAAGAGCCCATTAAGGTTAAAACAAAAATAAGATATAATGCCAAAGCTGAGGATGCTATTATTTATCCGATGGGCCAAGATATGGTTAAAGTGAGCTTCAAAAAGCCTCAGAGAGCCATTACACCAGGTCAAGCAGTGGTTTTCTACCAAGGAGACTATCTAATTGGTGGAGGAACAATTTTAAAATATGAGAAATAAATGCACTTATCGAGTGCATTTTTTTTTGTCAATAACAAAAAATATAAATTAGAGTTAATAAGAATAAGGTTTGGTGATTTAATTGCTAAAGGTTAGTGAGATTAGAGGTTATCCAGTAATCTGTCTTGAATCAAGTAGTATTGAAGGAGAAGTTAAGGATGTAATTTTCAATTTAGAAAAAAGAAATATTAAAGCATTAATCATTGAATATGGCAATTTAATTCATAAAACCAGGATATTAGATTATCAATCCATATACTCAATAAATCAAAATGCTATTACAGTTAAATTTAAAAATAATTTAAAAAGCTTGAAAAAATACTATGGAAAATCATTTTTCAAAAATAAAAATGAATTGTTTGGTGCCGAAGTTATAAATAACAAAGGAAATATACTAGGGTTTATTAAAGATGTAATCTTTAAAGAAAACGATGGGAGTATATTAGGATTAACATTAACAAATGGATTGATTGATGATATGTTAAGGGGAATTGAAGTATTGCCAATGGACAAAGAAATAATTTTTAATAAAGATAAGATAATCATATCAGAAAATTTGGAAACGTCTATTTTAAATAATATTGGAGGTTTGAAAAAATTACTTGAATTAGATAGATAAAATATCCACAAAATAAGTATAAGGACCGAGAATTTATTAGACAAGGAGTGTTATTATGAAAAGTAAATATATGACTGGGATAATTGCTGGGGGCCTATTAGGTGCAACAGCTAGTGTTTATGCTATGTATAAATCTTCACCTAGGCAAAGGAAAAGATTAATGAGAAGAGGTACAAAAATGGTTAAAAATGCCTCAAAGCTTATGAATTCAATATCTTCTTTAGATATGTTAAATTAGTTCAATAAAGCAGCTTTTAAAGCTGCTTTTAAATAACAAAAATATGGTGGTGCAAAGGAAAAAAAGCGATGACTGATATTTCATTTTTAAATGATGTAGAACAGCTTAGTAAAGTATTTATAATAACTAAAATAATAATAAATATTATTTTGTTTTTTTTATTCTTATTTCTTATATATTATTTGATTAATATTGGTAATAAATATGTTATATATAGAAAAAAAGTTAAATTTTCTCGAAAACACTATATATTATCTATGGTAATTATAATATTATTTTTCTTTTTTGTATTTATTTATGCATTTAGTGAGATTCTAATTTCTAATCTTATACCAATATTATGGGCAGTAGTTTTTGCATATTTATTAAATCCCTTAGTACATAAAATGATGGAATATAAAATATCACGTTTATGGAGTGTGACTATACTATACATAACGATATTTGGTATAATTTCTATAGCATCTATAACAATAACACCTCGAGTAACTGAAGAGATTAAAAATCTTATTGAAGTTTTACCCAAATACACAAAAAGAGCCAATACATTTATAAATAATATGTATCAAAAATATAGCTTAAGCATGAGTAGTTTACCCCCAGAGTTTATAGGAGTAGATGTAGCATTAAGAGATCATTTAAATAAACTTCAAATGCATATAATAGATTTTTTAAGGGGAGCAACAGAGAAGGGATTAAGCTTTTTTTCGAGTATCGTTAGTATTATTTTAATACCTATCTATAGTTTTTATTTTTTAAAAGATACTAACTTTTTTAGAAAAAAATTGTTGATTATGATTCCTAAAACTATGAGAAACGAGGTTATTTATATATCAAAGGATGTAAATAAAATTATCAGCAAATTCATAAGAGGACAATTCATAATAGCAGCTATTGTAGGAATCATGAGTATCATTATGCTCATTACGTTAGATGTAGAGTTTGCTTTTTTAATAGGAATAATTGCAGGTGTTACTAATATAATACCCTATTTTGGACCTATAATAGGAGCTGTCCCAGGGGTAATAATTGCACTTTTAGATAACCCTATAAAGGCTTTTTGGGTAATAGTGGGATTTTTTATAATTCAACAAATTGAAAGTGTATTTCTATCGCCTAAGATTGTGGGTGATAGTGTAGGGCTTCATCCAGTATTTGTAATAATTGCACTTTTGATTGGCGGTCAAATTTTGGGAATAGCAGGTTTAATATTTGCTATACCAATAGCAGCTAGTATAAAAATAATATTTAATCATATTAATAGAATCTTAAGCAAAATTTAGGTTGAATGTATCAACTTATGATTGACAAAATTGTACAAATTTAATATAATCTACACAAAAACAAGTAAAGACATTGAAGGAGAATAGTAAACTATTTCTTATGTACAGAGATAAAGACATTTGCTGAGAGTCTTTTCGTTAAGAATAGTTGAAGCAGCTCCTGAGTTTTAGCCTTGAAATCCTATGAAATTAGAGGCTGACGGTTTGAGCATTCGTTATAGTGCTATATAAGGTGATTACACATGTAATAACTAGGGTGGTACCGCGGGCATACTCTCGTCCCTATTTTTATAATAGGGGTGGGAGTTTTTTTGTTGTCATAATCAAAGGAGGAAATATTATATGAAAAAGATGGGACTAAATGAAATAAGAGATAAGTTTTTAAGTTTTTTTGAAAGCAAAGGACACTATGTTAGACCAAGTTATTCTTTGGTACCAGATAAGGATAAGAGTTTATTATTAATAAATGCAGGAATGGCACCCCTAAAGCCATATTTTATGGGTTTGGAGACACCCCCTAAAAATAGAATGGCAACTTGTCAAAAATGTGTAAGGACAGGGGATATTGAAAATGTTGGGAAAACAGATAGACACGGAACTTTTTTTGAAATGCTTGGAAATTTTTCCTTTGGCGACTATTTCAAGGAAGAATCCATAGCTTGGGGATGGGAGTTTTGTACCGAGTATTTAGAAATGCCTGTTGAAAAGCTTTGGGTTTCCGTTTATGAAGAAGATGATGAAGCCTATGAAATATGGAGTGAAATAATTGGAGTATCAAAGGAAAGAATTGTAAGATTAGGAAAGGAAGATAATTTTTGGGAAATAGGTACAGGCCCCTGTGGACCATGTTCAGAAATATATTATGATAGAGGACCAGCCTATGGATGTGATAATGAAGACTGTAAGCCAGGTTGTGATTGTGATAGATATATAGAATTCTGGAACCATGTATTTACCCAATTTGATAAAGATGAAGATGGAACCTATCATTCCCTACCAAATCCTAATATTGACACCGGAATGGGACTTGAAAGGGTTGCCTGTATTATGCAGGATGTAGATTCAATTTATAATATTGATACCATGAGGATAATTTTAAATAGTGTTACAGAAATTTCTGGTAAAAAGTATAAAAACAATTTAAAGGATGATATTTCAATAAGAATAATAACTGACCATGTTAGAGCTGTGACATTTATGGTTGGCGATGGAATACTACCTAGCAATGAGGGTAGAGGATATGTATTAAGGAGATTACTAAGAAGAGCCGCAAGACATGGCAAACTTCTTGGCATAAAAGAAAATTTTCTTTGCAAACTAGTAGAGAAGGTAATAGATGTATTTGGAGAGGCATATCCAGATTTAGTTGAGAGACAAGAATATATTAAGAAAATTATATCCGTGGAGGAAGATAGATTCGAACAAACAATAGACCAAGGGATAGAGATATTAAAAACCTATATCGATGATTTGAAATCAGAAAACAAAAATGTGCTATCGGGTGAAAGGGCTTTTAAGCTCTATGATACCTATGGTTTTCCATTAGATCTTACAAAGGAAATACTAGAAGAAGAGTATATTAAGGTTGATGAAGAAGGCTTTAACAAAGAAATGGAAATGCAAAGGGAAAGAGCTAGATCTGCCAGAGAAGAAAAGAATGAAGTAGGATGGGAGTCTGATGTTCTTTCAGAACTTTCAGAAGATATTAACACAAGCTTTGTGGGCTATGACAATCAGAGCATCGAAGCAAATGTCTTAGCAATAATTAAAGATGATAAATTGGTGGAAGAAGCTAATGAAGGAGATGAAGTTAGAATTATACTTGATGTAACTCCTTTCTATCCTGAAGGAGGAGGTCAAGTTGGCGATAAGGGTATTTTAAGGGGAGATAATTCTGTCATTAAAATACTTGATTGTAAAAAGGGAATTAATGACATAATATTTCATATAGGCAAGGTTGAAGAAGGTAGCTTCAAAAAAGGTGATAGCATACATGCAGACATAGATATAGATAGAAGAAGGAATACTGCAAGAAACCACACTGCAACCCATTTACTCCATAAAGCCCTTAAAGAGGTATTAGGAGATCATGTGGAGCAGGCTGGATCTTTGGTAACCCCAGAGAAATTAAGATTTGACTTCACTCATTTTCAAGCTGTTAATGGTGAAGAATTAAACGAAATTGAAAAAATAGTAAATAAACAAATTCTTGAGGTATTAAAAGTTGATTCTGACCTTACAAGTTTAGAAAAGGCTAAGGAAATGGGAGCCCAGGCTTTATTTGGAGAAAAATATAGTGAAGTTGTAAGGGTTATTAGAGTAGGAGATTATAGTAAAGAGCTTTGCGGAGGTACTCATGTTAATAATTCTAGCGAAATAGGATTATTTAAAATAATAAATGAATCGGGAGTAGCAGCTGGAGTAAGAAGAATTGAAGGAATTTCAGGTAGTGAAGTATATAAGTTTATGAATAAAACAAATAATAAGTTAAATAATATATCTACACTCTTAAAGACCAATACAAATGATGTTGAAGGAAAAATAGAAATTTTAAACCAAGAGATTAAGACATTACAAAGAGAAAATGACCAGTTGAAAAATAAACTAGCAAGTAGTTCCCTTGATGAAATAATAGAGTCCATAGAAAATATTAACGGGATAAATGTTATATCCTATAGGGCTAATAATTTAGATATGGATAGTCTTCGGAACTTAGGAGATAAACTTAAAGAGAAGTTGGACTCATGTTTCATAATGCTAGGCAGTGATAAAGATGATAAAGTTAGCTTTGTATCTATGGCCACCGATGATGTAGTTAAGAAAGGACTTAATTGTGGAAAGATAATTAAGGAAGTAGCCAAAATAGCTGGCGGTGGTGGCGGTGGAAGACCAAACATGGCCCAAGCCGGGGCAAAGGATAAGGATAAGATTGATGATGCTTTGTCTAAGGCAAAGGATTTAATAAAATAGTAAATATCTTTTAATATTAGACGAAGGCCTGGCCTTCGTTTAATATTTTATAAAAAATAGGAAATTATATTCATTAATAGATTGTGAATAAGTATAATTTCCGTTGCGAATTTCAACAAAGTTTACTATGACAATCTTTATTAAAGATTTTGTTATAGTAAAAATATGTTAGTAATATATAGCATTGGTGTATAATATTAATAGATTTAACAAATATTGAAGTGGAGGGGTTAAAATGAATAATAATAATCTAACCGTTAAATTTGATGTTGAAAAAGAGGACAATAAAGGGATTAAGGATATATTAGTTACTGTTTATGGTGCTTTAGAAGATAAAGGCTATAATCCAGTGAATCAAATTGTTGGATATTTATTATCAGGTGATCCTACATATATAACTAGTAACAATGATGCTAGAAACTTAATAAGAAAAATCGAAAGGGACGAACTTATTGAGGAGCTCTTAAAGAATTATTTAAATAAGAAATAGGAGAGATACGCTTTGAAGAAATTGTCTAGCATTATCCTAATAGTTCTAATTATTATAATCATAAGTACTATCTATACAAATGCAAATGATAACAATAAACTTATAATATTCTTAATTAATAGGATAAGCTTAGAGGATTTAGAAGAAATGTCCTTCCTAAGCACTTTGATTGCTGATGGCGATATAGGGCTTATGAATACAAGAGGGTTTGGACATAGCAATGACTTCAGCTCAATGGTTACCATGGGATCAGGAACACGTAGCGATGCTACATATTATACTACAAGGTCTTATAATCTTAATATCGAAAATTCAGCTACATTAAAAAGAAGAATAGGATTTTTAAAAAAGAATGCTCAAATAGCAAATATAGATATTGCAAGACTGAAAAATCTTAATCAAGACAATGATTATAATCCTCATTTAGGAGCTTTAGGCAACTCTTTAAATAGAAAAAATATTGAGACAGCAGTTATCGGAAATTCTGATATTATTGATAGAAAATATAGATTTGGACCATTATTAGTAATGAATCAAAATGGTCAAGTGGATTATGGAAATATTGAAGATAATACTATAATGATGGAAAATAGCTATGCCTATGGGATAAAGACAAATTATTCCTATATTTTTAATAGATTTATGGAGTTTGAAAAGACTTCTGATTGTATACTATTAGAATTAGGTGATTTGTATAGACTAGATAGATATAGATTTAATATAGATGAAGGGATGTATGAGGTTCATAAAAAAAGGGTATTAGAAGATATAGATACTTTTGTTAAAGAAATATATAGTAATCTTAACTTAAGTACATCAGAAATTTTAATAATTAGTCCCTATCCTTCAAGTATTTCCTATGAAGAGGGTAGAAGATTATCACCAGTTATAAGATACAATATAAACAATGAACAGGGGGTTCTAACATCTCCCACTACTAAAAGGACGGGTATTATTGGTAATGTAGACATAGCCCCTTATATATCTAATTACTTCAATGGAAATCTTGATAAATATACTGGGCGACTTTTTTATTCGATACCGCAAAAAAATAATTATGAATACATTAAAAATCTTCATGAAGATGTGTCATATGTATATTCTAATAGGGGTAATGTTTTATATACCTTTGCCATTTATTATATTATTATTTTAATACTTGCCTTTGGGGTTATTCAGATAAAAAAAATAAATGATATAAGATTATTAAAGCTTATAGAATTCTTACTTCTTTCTACATTAACAATACCATTAGTATTGCTAATTTTACCGCTATTTAGAATTAACAATCTGTTTTATGAATTTATTATTATTATTATTCAAAGCCTAGTTCTAACCTTATTTGTAATTAAAATTAGAAGAAATCCCATAGACAGTATAATACTTTTATCAGGATTAATATGTATTGTATTAAGCATAGATATAATAAATGATTCATATTTGATAAAAAGATCGTTTTTAGGATTTGACCCCATAATAGGAGCTAGATATTATGGTATTGGAAATGAATTTATGGGTATTTTAGTAGGCTCATCTTTAGTGTTTATAACAGCCCTTTTAGATAAAATTAAGTTTAATAAAATATTTATGATTGTATTTCTAGTGGGAATTACTCTAATAATTGGATTTCCAACTCTAGGGGCAAATGTTGGTGGCATGATAACGGCAGTTTTTGCATTTATGTTTGCAATACTGAAGCTACTTTATAATAGACTGAAGATTAGACATTATATTTATATAGTAGCATCAATTGCTTTATTAATTGGGGTGGTATCATTAATTGATGTTTTTATATTACAAAACAAATCCCACTTAGCAAATTCAATAAATCAGATTAGTAATGATGGTGGAAATATTATTTTTTCAATAATTAGAAGAAAAATAACTATGAATATAAAACTATTTAATGTTACAATATGGAGTAAGGTCTTATTATTGACAATAATACTGCTAGGAATATTATTTTATAGACCCTTCGGTATTATAAAGCAGATATTTATAAAATATAACAATTTATCCATAGGCCTTTTAGGGATACTAATGGCTTGTGTTGTAGGCTTTATAGTTAATGATTCGGGAGTAGTAGCGGCTGCTACGGCAATGATATTATTAGGCATGAGTCTAATGTATTTAGTTTTAGAAGAAATTAAGGAAAAGTATGATTTAGAAAGGTAATTAAGATATGAAAAAACATAAACTTGGAAATACTGATTTATGGGTATCAAAACTTTGCTTTGGAGCACTAACCATTGGGCCCCTTCAAGCAAATCTATCTATTGAAGAAGGTAGTAAAGTAATTAGGGAAGCTATAGATAGAGGAGTCAATTTTATAGATACTGCAGAATTATACGAAACCTATGGCTATATTAAAGAGGCATTAAATTCTGAAATTAAGAATGATATAATTATAGCAACTAAATCCTATGCCTATTCTAAAACAACAGCTGAAAATAGCTTGAAGAGGGCTTTAAAGGAATTAGACAGAGATTACATAGATATATTTTTGCTCCATGAACAAGAGAGTGAACATACTTTAAAGGGACATCATGAAGCATTAGAATATTTTATCAAGATGAAGGAAAAAGGAGTTATTAGAGCTTTTGGCATATCTACCCACCATATAGCTGCTGTAAAAGCTGCTAATAAAATAGATGAAATAGAAGTAATACATCCCATAGTAAATAAAAGGGGATTAGGTATTCAAGATGGAAGCATTGAAGAAATGATAGAAGCCTTGGAAGAATCAAAGGAATATAATAAAGGCATATATGGGATGAAGCCTTTGGGTGGAGGCAATTTAATAACCTCCATTGATGACAGCTTTGAGTTTGTGTTTAATCTTTCCTTTTTAGATTCAATAGCAGTTGGCATGCAAAGAGTTGAAGAAGTTATAGCAAATGTCAATCGATTTGAAGGTAGAGAGACTCCAAAATATATTAAGGAAAAACTTAGAACTCAAGATAGACAGCTTCATATAGATTCTTGGTGTATTAGGTGTGGCAACTGTGTAGAGAACTGTAAGTTTGAGGCATTAAAAATTAATAATGATAAGCTGACTGTAGACAGAGATAAATGTTCCCTCTGTGGATATTGCAGTAGTTATTGTCCAGAATTTTGTATAAAGGTTGTATAGGAAGAGGTAGAAAATGAGATTGATGGGTTTAGATGTTGGTGACAAAACTATAGGTGTGGCTGTAAGTGATCTTCTCGGGTGGACAGCACAAGGGGTAGAAACCATAAGAAGAACTAGCTATAAAGAGGATATAGATAGGTTAAAGCAAATTATTGTTGAAAAAGAGGTTGAAAAGCTTGTGGTGGGGCTCCCTAAAAACATGAACGGTACTTTAGGCCCCCAGGGTGAAAAGGTTAAAAAATTTGTAGATAAGCTTAAAAGTAGAATTGATATTGAAATAGTTTTTTGGGACGAGAGGCTTACTACTGTTGCAGCTGAAAAAATGCTTATATCTGCCGATGTAAGTAGAAAAAAACGTAAAAAAGTAATAGATAAAGTTGCTGCTATTTATATATTGCAGGGCTATCTTGATAATCAAAGATAATGAGTTAAATAATAATTTATAGGAGTGATAAAATGGATAATGATAATATAATAACATTATTTGATGAGGAAGAAAATAGGGAGAGAGACTTCGAAGTAATCATTACCCTTGAAGTGGATAATGAAGAATATGCAATACTTTTACCAGTGGACGAAGACACAGAAGAAGGGCTAGTCTTTGAAATCGTTCAAGAAAATGGAGAAGAATTTTTAGAGTATGTTAGTGATGATGCTGTAATTGATAAAGTGGCTAAGGCATATGAGGAATTAATGGAGGATGAGGAGTAGATATATTATTGAATTATAAGATTGAAGGAAATTTAATGGAAGGAATTTTTAAGGAAAGAATTAATAGATTTATTGCCCACATTTTAATAAATGGACAAGTTGAAAGGGTTCACGTAGCGAATACAGGAAGAATGAGAGAACTATTAGTTGATGATGCCAGGGTTATTGTAAGAAAAGTTGATAATCCAAGTAGAAAAACAAATTTTGACTTGTTACATGTTTATAGAAACGGTTCTTTGGTATATATTGATTCAAAGACTCCAAATATTTTATTGGAAAAAGCATTTAAAGAGGGTGGCCTCCATAATTTTGAAAAGGATTACGATATTGTAAAAAGAGAAGTTGTCTACGGGAATAGTAGATTTGATTTAGGATTAACCAATTCAGAAGAAACAGTCTTAATAGAAGCAAAATGTGTCACCCTTGTCAAGGAAGGTAATTTAGCATCATTTCCCGATGCTCCCACTGAAAGGGGCAGGAAACACGTTTTAGAATTAATTGACGCTAAAAAAAATGGCTTTAGGACTGCCGTGTTTTTTATAATTCAAAGAGATGATGCAGTTCTATTTGAACCTAATAGATTAATGGACAATAAGTTTGCCGAGGCTGTAAAGACTGCCCATGATAATGGAGTAGAGTTCTATGCATATATATGTGATATTAAACCAAATGAAATATCAATTAAGGAAAGGATACCTGTGAGGATCGAGTGATATTGAAATGGTTGTAGTATTTTTGATAGAAATAAAGACAAATGTTCTTAATGGATAATATTAGTTGACAGTATAAAGAAAGAAATGTAAACTAATACTTGAAAGAGATTATTAATTGATAAGTGAGGTTGTACAATGATAGATTCAGTTGATAAACTTAAGGACTTATTGAAGGCAAAGGGCTATAAATTAACACCCCAGAGAAGGGCTATTTTAGATATAATAATCAAAAGTCAAGGCAAACATCTTAGCACGGAAGAGGTCTATGATTGTGTGAAAACCGATTGTCCAGAAATAGGGCTTGCAACAGTATATAGAACTCTACAATTATTAGATGATCTAAACTTGATCACTAAAATAAATTTAGACGATGGCTGTGCAAGATATGAACTTAATATAAATAGTGAGGACCATCATCACCACCATTTAATTTGTACTAAGTGTGGAGACATAATAGAAGTCGAGGTAGACCTACTAGAGCATTTAGAAGAAGAAATACAGAATAATTATAACTTTGAAATAAAAGATCATAAAGTCAAGTTTTTTGGTTTGTGTTCAAAGTGTCAATAAATCCTGTAGCTTCGTGTGCAGGATTTATTTTTTGTAAGAATTACAAAATGAAATATCAATAGAATTTAAAGAATAAAGTTAAAAGTATAAAGTAATGATAATATATAAGACATATATTTATAGAGTAACCTATAGTATATCCCGTGATTGATCTTTAGTATTTTAGTTTTATCATGAAATTAATTTAAATAAGCTTATTTATCGCAAATAATAATCGTTAATATATAAATCAGGAGAGTGATAATGTGTCGAAAAAAGATAGTATTAAAATAATTCCGCTGGGAGGATTAAATGAAATTGGAAAAAATATGACAGTAATAGAGTATAAAGATGATATTCTAGTAGTTGACTGTGGTATGACCTTTCCAGAGGACGAAATGTTAGGTATTGATATTGTTATTCCAGACATAACATATCTATTAAAAAACAAAGATAAAGTTAGAGGAATCGTATTAACCCATGGTCACGAAGACCATATTGGTGCATTGCCCTATGTGCTGAAAAAAATAAATGTTCCCATATATGGTACAAAGCTTACATTGGGGCTTGTTGAAAATAAGCTAAAGGAACATAAAATGTTAGGCTCTGTTAAAACAAATATTATAAGTCCTAAAATGACTATAGCATTAGGAGTCTTTAGTGTTGAGTTTATAAAAGCTAGTCATAGTATACCAGATGCAGTAAGTTTATGTATCGGTACTCCATTGGGAAAAATTGTTCATACAGGGGATTTTAAAATTGACTATACACCAATAGACGGAGATATGATGGACCTCCATAGATTTGGAGAATTGGGGAGAGAAGGGGTATTAGCATTATTTGCTGATAGTACCAATGTTGAAAGACCAGGATATACAATGTCTGAAAAAACAGTAGGTGAAACCTTTGACAATATTTTTAGGAATGTAAACAATAATAGAATTATAGTTGCTACCTTTGCGTCTAATGTACATAGAGTACAGCAGATAATAAATGCAGCCTATAATTTTAAAAGAAAAGTAGCTATTTCTGGTAGAAGTATGGTGAATGTATTTAACGTTGCCACAGATTTAGGGTATTTAAATGTACCGAAGGGTATGATAATAGATATCAATGATCTAAACTCTTATCCAGATAACGAAATAGTAGTAATAACCACAGGTAGCCAAGGGGAGCCTATGTCTGCACTTTCTAGAATGGCCGCAGCAGAACACAGAAAAATGGAAATACATCCAGGTGACGTGGTAATACTTTCTGCTACACCAATTCCAGGAAATGAAAAGACAGTTTCTAAAGTTATTAACCTTCTTTTTGATAAGGGAGCCGATGTCATCTATGAAGCCTTAGCCGATGTCCATGTATCAGGCCATGCATGTCAAGAGGAGTTAAAGCTTATACATTCTTTGGTTAAGCCAAAGTATTTTATACCTGTACATGGTGAGTTTAGACACTTAAGACATCATGCAGCCTTAGCTGAATCCCTTGGAATGTCAAAGGATAATATATTTGTATCTAATAATGGAAATATAATAGAAATAAATGAAGAATATGGTAAGATAGCAGGTACAACAAATAGTGGAAATATACTAGTTGATGGATTAGGCGTTGGAGATGTAGGTAATATAGTATTAAGGGATAGAAGACATCTTTCTGAGGATGGTTTAATGGTTGTAGTAGTAACTATATCTAAGGCAGATGGTAGTATAATGGCTGGTCCAGATATTATATCTAGGGGTTTTGTATACGTTAGAGAATCTGAAGATCTAATTGATGAAGCTAGGAATGAAGTTAAAGAAGCTTTGCAAAAATGTGAAGAAAATAATATTAAAGAATGGTCAACTTTAAAGTCTGCCATAAGAGATACTTTAAAGGATCATTTGTATAGAAAAACTAAGAGAAGACCAATGATATTACCTATTATCATGGAAGTATAAAGGAAACCATCCCCAGTATCAACTGGGGTTTTTTCTTGTCAAAAATTGAAGTCAAATGTATAATAGAGTAAGATATTTTAAATATATGGGGGAAATATTTATGAAGGCTTTGGAGCTTAATAATAAAAAACTTACTTTAATTATGATAATAACTCTAACAATTGTAGGAGTAATATTTATTTCATATAGTTATTATTCAAATTTAAATAAGCCTGTTAACTTAGAGGATAATCAAGATATTTATGTAACTATACCTAAAGGAACATCTACTTCGAAGATAGCTGCTATTTTAAAGGAGAAAAATCTTATAAAGAATGAATTCTATTTTAGGTATACAGCCAAGAGTAAAAATCTTGGTAGTTCATTTCAAGCTGGCGAATATAAGATGAATAGGACTATGTATCAAGATGAAATAATGACCAAGCTTGTATCGGGGGATGTATATATTGAGACAGTTAAACTTACTATTCCTGAGGGATTCGAGCTAAGACAAATTATTGATAGATTATCCTCCATTGAAGAACTGAATCTAAGCAAGGATAAATTATATGATTTAGTTGAGAATGAAGATTTCAACTATAAATTTTTAGAGGAAGTACCAAAGGGAGAAAACAGACTAGAAGGTTTTCTGTTTCCAGATACCTATGAAGTAAAAAAGGATATAAATGAAAAGGAAATACTATCTTTAATGTTAAATAGATTCAATAGTGTTTTTAAAGAGGAATACTATGAAAAAGCCAAGAATCTTAATATGAGTATAAATGAAGTAATAACCCTTGCTTCAATCATCGAAAGAGAAGCAAAGGTAAATGAAGAAAGACCATTGGTATCTAGTGTATTTCATAATAGGTTATCACAAAAAAGACTTTTACAATCCTGTGCCACAGTCCAGTATATATTAGGGGAAAGAAAGGAAAACTTGACCTATGCTGACTTGGAGATTGAATCGCCCTATAATACCTATAAGTACTTAGGATTGCCGCCAATGCCCATAGCATCTCCAGGGGAGGCTTCCGTCAAGGCTGCCCTTTATCCTGCAGAGACTGATTTTTTATATTTTGTAGCAAAGGGTGATGGAACCCATACCTTTACCAAAACCTATAATGAACATTTAAATGCCAAAAACGGAAAATAGTATTTTTGAGATAATTGGAAAAACTAATACGTGGTGATGTGCCGCGTATTAGTTTTTGTAAAAGAGGAGTTGTTTAAATGAGTAATATAGTAGATAGTTTAGTAGAAGAATATCTAAGGGATATGTTACCTAAAAACCAGGGTATAATAGGCGAAATGGAAGAATATGCAGAAGAAAATCATGTTCCCATTATTCAGCCGGAGGTGGCTAAACTTTTAGAGGTTATAATAAAAATAGGTAATATTAAAAGCGTATTAGAGGTTGGTACAGCTATTGGATATTCATCTCTTATTTTTCATAAAGCTATGACGGGTAAAGGAAAAGTAACTACCATAGAATTGAGGGAGGATATGTACCAAAAAGCATTAGAAAATCATAATAAAGCTGGTATAAATCAAACAAATATCAAAATACTTTTGGGTGATGGAAGAGATATATTACCAACGATAGATGATAAGTTTGATATGGTTTTTTTAGATGCAGCAAAGGGCCATTATTTAAAATTCTTTATGCCATGTTTGGATAAACTAAATGAAAATGGAATTATTGTATCAGATAATGTATTATATAAAGGAATGATAGCTTCCAATAAGTATGTTAAAAGGAGAAAAATAACCATTGTAAAAAGAATGAGAAAATATCTAGATTACATAACAAATCATCCGGATTTAACAACAAGCATAATTCCCATTGGAGATGGAGTTGCAATAACACATAAAACAGGGAGGAATTAAACGTGAGTAGAGTAGAATTGCTGGCGCCGGCTGGGGATCTTGAAAAGCTTAAATTTGCTATAATATATGGTGCCGATGCTGTATATATAGGAGGACAGGTCTTTGGACTAAGGGCAAGTGCAAAAAACTTTTCCTTTGAAGATATGAAAGAGGGCATAGATTTTGCCCATGCTAGGGGAAAAAGGGTATATGTAACCTTAAATATTATTCCCCATAATGAGGACCTTCAATATTTACCAGATTATCTAAAGAAACTTAGTGAAATAGATATAGATGCCCTAATATTATCGGATCCTGGAACCCTAATGTATGTTAAAGAATATGCACCAAATCTTGAGATACACTTAAGTACCCAAGCAAATAACACCAACTTTATGAGTGCAAACTTTTGGTATAAGCAAGGAATAAAAAGAATTATTTTAGCGAGAGAGCTTTCCTTTAATGAAATTAAGGGAATAAGAGATAACATTCCAATGGATTTAGAAATTGAGGCATTCATCCATGGCGCAATGTGTATATCATACTCAGGAAGATGTCTGCTAAGTAATTATATGGCTAACAGAGATGCAAATAGAGGTGAATGTGCCCACCCTTGTAGATGGAAATATTATCTGGTAGAGGAAAAAAGACCAGGGGAGTATATGCCAATTGAGGAAGATGAAAAGGGCACATATTTCTTTAATTCCAAGGATCTATGTATGATTAACTATATACCGGAGCTTATTGATTCAGGACTTTCAAGCTTAAAAATAGAGGGTAGAATGAAGAGCATATACTATGTAGCCAATACCGTTAGGGCATATAAAGAGGCAATAGACAGATATTATAAAGAACCTAGTTCATTTAAACCTAATACTGAACTTGTAGAAGAATTAAGTAAAGTAAGTCATAGAGAGTTTACTACGGGATTTTATTTAGATAAACCCAGTGAGAATGACCAGCTATATTCCTCAAGTTCATATGTTAGGGGATATGATTTTGTAGGTGTTGTATTAGATTACGATGAAGAAAGTAAGTTAGCTACTGTTGAACAAAGAAATAGAATGTTTAAAGGTGAAGAGATTGAGATTATTGGACCTAATTACGTGAGCTTTACTCAGACAATTAAAAAGATGATTGATAAACATAATGAGGAGATAGAAGTTGCTCCACATCCTCAACAAATAATAAAGATTGAAATGGAAAACCCTGTGGAAGAATATTTTATACTAAGGAGAAAAAGGAAGGATGGTTAGGTTGAAAAAACCTATTTTGATTGGAATAACTGGGGGAACCGGTTCCGGTAAAAGCACTGTGGCTAGAGCTATATATAAATCATTACCAGAGAAAAGTATAGCTGTAATTGAACAAGATGCATATTATAAAGATCAAAGGCATCTATCCTATGATGAAAGAATTAAAACTAATTACGACCATCCTTTAGCCTTTGATACAGATCTATTAATAAAGCACCTTAAAAGTTTATTGTTAGGAAAAACCATTGAAAAGCCAATATATGATTTTTCTAATCATATAAGAAAACAAGAGACTATAAGGACTGAGTCTAGGGATATTATTATTCTAGAGGGTATAATGATATTAGAGGATGAAAGACTTAGGGATCTCATGGATATAAAAATATTTGTAGATACAGACCCAGATGTAAGAGTTATAAGGAGAATTACTAGGGATATAAATGACAGGGGAAGAACCTTAGACTCAGTAATAAATCAATATCTTCATACTGTTAGACCTGCCCATCAACAGTTTATTGAACCAACAAAAAAATATGCAGATATAATTATTCCAGAGGGAGGATTTAATATAGTTGCCATTGATATTTTAGTAGCTAAAATAAAATCCATTATTCATGACGAACAAAAAGAAAACTCGTTAGTAATTTAATAAGTTAGAGTTCCTATGTAATAAAGTATATACCTTCTTTTAACTGGTAATAATCTTAAGTGATTATTATTAAGTTAGAAGAAGGTGTTTTTTTATGGTGATTTTTAGAAAAAAAAAGAATAATGATGATAACTCCAAAGAATTCAATATTCAAGAAAGAAGACTGATAACAATTTTTAGTATTGTAAGTATAATAATTATTGGCTTAGTTGCTAGACTATCTTACATCCAGATTATTAATGGAGAATCTTTAAAAGCTAAAGCATTTAGTCAATGGTTTCAGGTAATAGATACTGTTGAGGAAAGGGGAACAATTTATGATAGAAACCTAATTCCTTTGGCGAATAAATATAATGATAAGTATTTAGTAATTGGTTCTAACTTTGATATGAATGATAATGACTTAAAAAAAATATCAGAGTTAACTGAGCTAAAAAAGGAAGAAATTGTTAATTTATATAATAATAAAGAGGTAAAGAAATTTCTTATAGAAAATTATGATAATAAATTAGTAAAAGAATTGCTTATAGATAAAGGAATTACCATTGTAAACATTAAACAAAGATATGATAAGGATGGTATTGCGTCCCATGTAATAGGATATATAAACAAATCAAAAAATATAGGTGAGGCAGGTTTGGAAAAGGCCTTTGATAGCAATTTAGTGGAAGGAAGGATGAAAAAAATAGGTGCCATAGTTGATGCTAAAAAAAGAATATTGCCTGGTTTTGGATATATGGTATATGAAAGTGAAGAAGACAGTAAAAAAAATATAGTTACAACTATAGATTATAATATACAGAAAATATGTGAAGAGATTTTAGATAAAAAAGGATATAAGGGGAGTATCGTGGTACTGGATTCAAAATCAGGGGATATTTTGAGTATGGTTAGCAGACCCAATTTTAATCAAGATAATATCAGTGACTATTTAGATAGTGATAACCATGAATTCTATAATAAAGCTATTCAAATGTCCTTTCCACCAGGATCAATATTTAAAATAGTTGTTGCTGCTGCCGCCATAGAAAATAATTTAATTAATGAAGATACTAAATTTTTTTGTGATGGTTTTGAGGAGCTTGGCAATATTGTAATAAAATGTAGCAGTTTCAATCGCGGAGGTCATGGAGAATTAAACTTTAAAGAAGCCTTTGCTGTCTCTTGTAATTCAACATTTATTCAATTAGGAAATGCATTAGGAGGAGAAAAAATACTTGAGATGGCAAAAAGATTTGGTTTAGGTGAGAAAACTGGAATATACCTTGATGAAGAAATAAAAGGAAGCTTTCCATCAAAAGATGATGTATCTGGACCAGGGGTTGGAAACATATCAATAGGACAGGGAACTTTAGAGGTGACCCCTTTACAAGCCGCTAGATTAACCAATACTGTAGTTAATAATGGAGTTGATGTGGGTGTTAATTTAGTTAAGGAAATAAATAATGATAGGGGAGAAATATTAGAGAGAATTGAACATAAAAAGATAACAAGAATAATAGATAGTGAAGTTGCCAATACAATAAAAGCAATGATGAAAGAAGTAGTTGATAATGGTACTGGAAAAAGAGCTAAGGTTGATGGACTAGAATGTGGAGGCAAAACAGGTTCTGCCGAAGCAGTAGGATCCAATGGGGAAACTGTTCACGCATGGTTCACTGGTTTTTTTCTTGGTAGAGAGTCAGAATATGTAGTTGCAGTTATTGTAGAAGATAAAGACAGTGGTGGTAGAGAAGCAGCTCCTATATTTGCAGAAATTGCCAAAAGAATAATAGAATTAGATATGTAAAAAAAAAGTACTTACCATGACATGCACAGTGTAAGCACCTTCGACATATATATGTAAAAGGACCTATCTTGTTGGAGGTGTTGACTTAATGTGGCTAACTTTCGCATCATTATCAATTTTACTAGCAAAACCAATATTATCTTTAGTTTCATACGTATCAAATAGTTCTTCATTTCCTAAACCACTAAGCCAAGAAGAAGAAAAAAAATATTTAGAACTATATTCAAAGGGCGATGAAAATGCTAAGAATATACTTATTGAAAGAAATTTAAGACTTGTTGCACATGTAGTAAAAAAATATCACAATACAAGCTATAATATTGATGATCTCATTTCCATAGGAACAATTGGTCTTATAAAGGCCATTACAACCTTTAATACAAATAAGGGAACTAGATTGGCTACCTATGCAGCGAGATGTATTGAAAATGAAATCTTAATGACAATAAGGGCTGGTAAAAAGACTAAAAAAGAGGTTTCGATACAAGAGCCCATAGGGATCGACAAAGAAGGAAATGAAATCTCATTACTAGATATTCTTGGAACCGATGAAGATACAGTGATTGATGAGGTAGAGCTTAAAATGCAGATAAAAAGCCTTTATAAAAAAATGTCGAAGATCTTAAAAAATAGAGAAAAGACCGTTATTGAGCTTAGGTATGGTTTAGCAAATGGAGGCTGTAAAACACAAAGAGAAATAGCGAAACTCTTAGGGATATCTAGATCCTATGTATCTAGAATAGAAAAAAAGGCCTTAGATAAGCTACAAAAATCCTTTGATGACATTAAGTAAGAGATTATACTTATTTTAAATGAGATAAAAAAGACAGCTTTCCTAGAAAAATTTAGGGAAGCTGTTTTTTATTGCTTTTGTGGTTTTCAATATTCTTTATTTCTAGCCTTTTTCTTCTTCTAGTAACTTTTACATTACTATATGAATATTATGATATGAAAGTTATTTAAATGAAAGGAGAATTAAAATGTATAGACAACAAAATATTCATACTCATGGATATAATGGAAGAACTACAATAGACGATAATCACGATCATAGATATGAAGGTTATGTTAGTGGACAAATTCTTCAGCCAGGTGGGCATGTTCATTTTTACAGAGGAAGTACTTCAACTGATGATGGTCATAGACATTTACTTCAAGGCTATACAAGTACACCAGTGCCAGTTCCGGGAGGACATATACATTACTTTGCGGGACAAACAAGTTTTGTAGATAGTCATGTACACGGATACGAGGATGAAACTTCCATGCAGATATATACAGAAGAGATTGTGTTTGAAGGCTAGGGCTTAGGCGCTAGTCTTTTTTTGGTTTGTGGATATCTGACGAATCTTTTAAGGCTTATTTTGGGTTGGAAGGAAAAGGATTAAAAACAAAATTTTAAAACACTTTGTACAGGAACCCTACTGAAGATCAGGAGCCTTTCTGAAAATCAGGGGCATTGCACAAAGTGTTTTAAGAGAACTTATATATATAATAGCAAATACATGTGTTGTAGATGTGATGATATTATGATTTTTTTGTAATAATTAGCAGAATATCATATTAGAATTAAATAAATATCAATAGAGAACATAATAATCTCCAAAGCAATTATAAATAGTATTACATCATGCACTGGAAAAAAGAACTATTTGCAAAAAGCTAAATGTTTACATAAAATAATTACTATATACCATTTTCTAAGATTACATTGGCTTCAATATATTGAAAGGGAAGCAAGTTAATTGGAACGTATTGGGGGCCTAATTTATTTGAAATTTTCCATATGGAACATTTCTTGTAGTAACCGTTACAAAAGTTGTTTTTAAAGTTATAAAGGTACTGACTATCATGGATTTTTAGGTTCTCCATGAAATGGCATTTATCTGAAAATATACACATATATATGACTTTATCCTCCTTTCTGATCAAGATAAAAAATAGTTATAAAATCAATATATGCAATTATTTTGTTAAATTGACCAAAAGTTTAAAAATTAGAACAATAAGGAATATATTTTGAAATTCAGCTTTAATTAACCATGTGCTTAGAAAAAATAACTATTTTATTCTTTAGTTTATGACAAGTTCATTACTTTACAGGAAATTAATACTAAATATTGTTAATAAAGAAGGAATCGTGTCAAAAATATAGAATTAATATGTAGTACAAATATAGTACAAAAGTACTAGTCGATTATTAATACTAAATTGCTTATATAGACAAGGTGGTTCAATGAATAGAAGAAAAAGATTAGGCGATTTGTTAGTTGAATCAGGACTTATAACAGAGGAACAATTAATTAACACTTTGAAAATGCAAAAAGAATCTGGGAAAAAATTGGGTGAACTTCTAATAGAAAAGAATGTAGTAAGTGAAAAGCAAATTATTGAGGTTTTAGAATTTCAATTGGGAATACCCCATATGGACTTAGATAAACACTTCATAGACCCTGAAATACCAAAGCTTTTGAATGAAAAACTTGCTAGAAGATATAGTATGATTCCCGTAAAAAAAGATAGGGGTAAGTTAGTTGTTGCCATGGTAGATCCCTTGAATATTTTTGCCTTAGATGATATCAAAATTGCCACAGGATTAGAGGTAGAACCAGCAATTGCAACGGAAAAAGATGTATTAAATGCAATAAATCAATATTACGATAGAGAAAGTGCAGAAAAGGCAATAGAAGATTTTAAAAAGCAATATGATATAGATAATATTACAGACATAGATGAAGATATACTTAATGAAATTAATAATGCTCCTGTGGTTAGACTGGTTAACTCCATTATAAAGCAAGCTATCAGAGCTAGGGCCAGTGATATACACATAGAGCCCTATGAAGATAATGTAAGAATAAGATTTAGGGTAGATGGAGCATTACAAGAGATAATGACTCCAACAAAATCAACCCATTCTGCTATTGTTACTAGGATAAAAATCATGGGTAAGATGGATATAGCTGAAAAAAGAGTTCCACAAGATGGTAGAGTTGAGATGAGTTTAGATGGTCATGAAATTGACCTACGTATATCTGTCCTACCTACTGTCCATGGAGAGAAAATAGTTATAAGATTATTAGATAGAAGTAGCTTCCTTATGACTAAGGAGCAGTTAGGTTTTTCTGAGACTAATCTAAAGTTATTTGACACAGTGATTAAATACCCAAATGGAATTATTTTAGTTACTGGTCCCACTGGTAGTGGTAAATCAACAACCCTATATACTATACTACGAGAGTTAAATAAAATAAGTCAAAATATCATTACTATAGAGGACCCTGTTGAATATAGACTAAATGGAATAAATCAAGTACAAGTAAATACAAAGGCAGGTCTAACCTTTTCATCAGCTCTAAGATCAATATTGAGACAGGATCCAGATATAATTATGATAGGTGAGATTAGGGATGTGGAGACTGCACAGATAGCTGTAAGAGCGGCCATTACTGGACATCTTGTACTAAGTACAATGCATACCAATGATACTGCATCGACTGTTACAAGACTTATTGATATGGGTGTAGAACCCTATCTAGTAAGTTCCTCGGTAGTAGGTGTTGTAGCTCAAAGACTTGTACGTAGAATATGTGATAACTGTAAAACAGAATATATACCTACAGAGAGAGAGAAAAACATTCTATCTTTAAATGAGGATATCAATTTATATAAGGGTGTTGGTTGTAGGAGCTGTAATGAAACAGGTTATAGGGGTAGGATAGCAATCCATGAGGTAATGCCTGTAAATAAGATATTAAGAAAATTCATTGATAACAACAGTAGCATTGATAAGATAAGGGATACAGCTAGAGCTTCTGGAACCGTAACTCTAAGGGAAAGTTGTAGAGAAATAGTCTTAAAGGGAATAACTACTATAGATGAGCTTTTAAGATTAACCTATAGTCTAGACTAGGTGGTGTAATTATGGAATTAATAGAATTATTATCGAGAACTATCGAGTTTGAGGGGTCGGATTTACATATTACTGTAGGGGTGCCCCCCGTTGCAAGAATAGATGGAAAGCTAGAAAAGATAGGAGATACACCTTTAAAGCCCAGTGATACTAAGGTTTTAATTAATGAAGTATTAAACGATTATCAACTAGAACAACTAGATGAAAAGGGAGAAATAGATATATCTCTTTCAAAGGCAGGCCTAGGGAGATTTAGGATAAATGTATTTAAACAAAGAGGGAGCTACGGAATGGCCATAAGGCTTATGGCCTTAGAAATTCCTAAAATAGAAGAGCTTGGACTTCCTCCTGTATTAAAGGATTTAGCAGATAAACATAGGGGGCTCATACTTGTTACTGGTCCCACAGGTAGTGGTAAATCTACCACACTGGCTTCAATGATTGATTATATCAATAATAATAGAAACTGTCATATTTTGACCCTAGAGGATCCTATAGAATATTTGCATAAGCACAATAAAAGTATTATCAATCAAAGAGAGGTTGGGAATGACTCTAAAAGCTTTGCCACAGCATTAAGGGCAGCCCTTAGGCAGGACCCCGATGTTATATTGGTAGGGGAAATGAGGGATTTAGAAACCATATCCATAGCCATAACTGCTGCGGAGACAGGCCATTTAGTGCTTTCGACTCTACATACTGTGGGAGCAGTTAAGACAATAGACAGAATAATTGATGTATTTCCTCCCCATCACCAGCAGCAGATAAAGGTACAGCTTTCAACGGTCCTAGAGGGAATAATATCTCAACAGTTATTACCAAGGGTCGATAGGAGAGGCAGGATAGCAGCTCTAGAGGTCATGATAGCAACAAATGCCATAAGACACCTTATTAGAGAAGGAAAAACCCATCAATTAGCAACTTCAGTTCAAACTGGAACAAAGTTTGGCATGCAGACCATGGATAGTGACCTAGCAAACCTATACAGTAAGGGTTATATTAGTAGAGAAGAGGCCATTAGCCACTGCGCTGATAAAGAATTGCTTATGAAGTATATGGGATACTAAGAAATAATTATTGTTAAACAGTTAGGGGTGAATATATGCCCGTATACAAATACAAGGCAGTAGATAAAACAGGTAAAAATATTAAAGGGGAATATTCAGCAAAATCCCTACATGATGTGCAAAGCATGCTTAGGACTAAAGGATATTTTCCAACTAAAATAGAAGTAGCCACAGCTAATAAGGATATCAGTATATTAGATACATTTACCTTTATTACTTTAAAGGATATTGCTGTATTCTGTAGGCAATTTTATACCATGCTTAATGCTGGGGTAACCATAATAAAATGTTTAGATATATTGAGGGTGCAAACTGAAAAAAGAAAGCTCCGAGAAATACTAGAAAATGTTTATGAAGAGGTTCAGAAAGGGCTGACCTTTTCTGAGTCCCTTAGGAACTATGAAAGTGTTTTTCCAGAGCTTCTAGTTAATATGGTAGAAGCCGGTGAAGCCAGTGGTAATCTAGATATAATTATGGATAGAATGGCAACCCATTACGAAAAGGAAAATAGGATACGCAATAAATTAAGGGGAGCAATGGTATATCCAATTATATTAGGCATAATTTCAGTGCTAGTAGTGGTATTTCTTTTAACCTATGTTATGCCAACCTTTGTGGGAATGTTTGAAGGAAGTGGAGTAGAGCTCCCTTTACCCACTAGAATACTCCTAGCTATAAGTACCTTTATCACGAATTATTGGTATATATGTTTAGCCATAGTATTCACTGCTGGATATATGATGAAAAAATATGCCCAATCAGAAAATGGTAAGTTGGTTATTGATAATATTAAGTTTAAAATCCCAGTTATAAAAGGGACAACCCAAAAGGTTGTAACCTCTAGATTCACCAGAACCCTATCTACATTGCTTTCAAGTGGTATACCCTTGATCCAGGCCCTAGATATTGTTTCCAGGGTAGTGGTTAACAAGGTGGTACAGAAGGGGATTACTACTGCCAAGGATGATGTTAAAAAGGGTATAAGCCTTTCAGAACCAATTAAAAGAATAGGTGTATTTCCTCCCATGGTTGATTCAATGATTAGTATAGGGGAGGAATCAGGGTCCCTGGATGATATCCTAGATAAAACAGCCAATTTTTATGATGAAGAGGTGGAGGTAGCCCTCCAAAGGATGACTACTATAATTGAACCCATAATGATAGTTATTATGGCCTTGGTTATAGGATCGATTGTAATAGCCATGGTGCTACCGATGTTTGATATGTTTAGTACAATTTAGACTACTCTGATTTTTATTAGATAGCTGCTTTCCGATATCCTTCAATAATCCTCTTCAGTCTCCGTAGAAGAACTGTTCCTATTGAAAAAAATTAAAGGAAGGAACAGCTCTTCAAAGTCGCTTCAGATTATTATTGAAGGATATCAAGGTTAGTCCGTTGATTTATATATTATTTATTGAAGGGAATTGTAACTAAACCCTTAATTAGTTACTTTAAATATATTGCCTTAAATTAAAGGAGGATGACAAATGTTTAAAATGGTCAACAAAAGATTAAAAAACAAAAAAGGTTTCACACTAGTGGAGCTAATTGTAGTTATTGCTATTTTAGGTATATTAGCAGCCATTGCAGTGCCTAAATTCTCAGGTTTTAGAGATACTGCTGCTAAACAAGCGGATGAAGCTTCTATGAAGGTACTTGAAGATGCTGCAAGAATGTATTATACAGAAAATCCTGATTCAAATACTGGAACTTTTACTAGTAGTAGTAGTTCTAATTTAGATGATTATTTAGATGAATGGCCAGAACCTCAACAGAGTTCGGTTAATGGCTTCAGTGTGACCATTTCTAATGATGGTGATGTTGAAGTTACAACTAATTAATAATAAAAAAATATCATTGGTTGTTAAAATATTCGTTACAGTACGTAGGAGAGATTATATTGCAATACTTAATTTTAATAATGGGTTTACTAATAGGTTTACTAATAGGTTCATTCTTAAACGTCTGCATATATCGCATTCCAAATAAAAAATCAATAATCTTTCCACCCTCCCATTGTATAAGATGTGGTGAGGATTTAAGACCTTGGGATCTAATCCCTGTATTTAGTTATATTTTTACAATGGGTAAATGTAGATACTGTGGGGAAAAAATATCTCCACAGTATCCTATTATTGAATTATTAAATGGATTTATTTATTTTTTATTATATATGAGGTTTGGATTTGGTTTTATTTTTATTAAATATGCTCTTTTATCTAGCTTGCTTATAGTTATATCCATGATTGATTTAAAGCTTCAAATTATTCCCAATGGACTTATTATATTTGGACTTATTACTGGGATTATTTTTACTCTTTTTAATGGGTTTAATAGGGAGCTTTTCAATTATTTATTGAGTTTTCTTATAGGTGGAGGTATATTTTTGATTATTGCTATAGTAACTCAGGGAGCCATGGGCGGTGGGGATATAAAGCTTATGGCGGTGTTGGGGATTTGGTTTGGATGGAAAGAGATACTTATTATAACCCTATTTTCATTTATTATTGGGGCGATTATTTCCATAGTACTAATGGTGTTAAAAATAAAGGGAAGGAAGGATTATGTACCCTTTGGTCCATTCATAGCAATTGCAACATTTATAATGATTTTTTATGGAGATAAAATTCTACAGTGGTATCTACAAGGAACCCTCTTATAAGGGAAATGAGGTGAAAAAATGCTATCAAACGGTATATTAGCCATAGATTTTGGAACAAAGAATATTAAGATAGCCCAGGGAAAAAATCAGTTTGGGAATATAGTAATTAACAATTTGTACACTATCCCCACACCAAGGGACTCTATCAAGGATGGTAAAATTATCGATAGTTTATCTTTAATGAAGTGCTTAAATGATTTTATGGCTCAAAACGGTATAAAGGCAAAAAAAGCAATCGTAACAATCCAAAGCACATCAGTTATAACTCGTGAATTAACATTACCCTATGCAAAGGATGAAGCCCTAAAAAATATGGTGCAGTTTGAAGTTGAACAGTATTTACCTATTATGTTAAATGAATATGTGATTGAGCACAGGATATTGGAAGAGTTTACTGAAGAAGAAGCAAAAAAACTTAAGATTTTAGTGGCTGCCATGCCCTTAGATATATCTAAATCCTATTTTGAGTTTATTAAAGCGCTTAAATTAAGGCCCATTGCTTTAGATATTCATACAAACTCAATTTCCAAACTTTTTGATAAAAATATTAAAATTAATGATGAAAATTACAGCACAGATAAAACAGTTGCTGTTATAGATATAGGAAATACATATATTAATCTGAGTATTATTAAAGATGGTATTCATGAATTCAGTAGGCTAATAGAGCAGGGGGGAAGGGAGATAGATATAGAGATTGCAAACTCCTTCAACCTGGCCTTAGATGAAGCTGAAGAAAAGAAAATAGAGCATGATAGTATTGAAGCTGCAAGTGAAAGCTTAACATCATCCTCTATGATAAATGAAATAATTAGGTCAAGTATAAATGAGTTTATCGATGGTATAAGACGACTATTCCAATACTATACAAGTAGAAGCCATGGGAATAAAGTAGACCAAATATTTCTATACGGGGGATCTTCAAAAATAAAGGGTTTACTACAATACTTTTCGAGTAACTTAAATATTACAACTGCCAGGATAGAAAATATAAGTAATATAAAGCTTTCAAAAAATATAGAAGATGGTGATCTAGAATACTATCTAAATGCCATAGCAAGTATAAAAAGAAGATAGGTGACTTAGATGAGAGATTTTAACTTTTTTTCTCCCTATATAGAAAGTAAAAAAACAAGTACAACCAAGTATATATATATAAGCAGTGTGATTTTTTTGATTGTTGCCATTGTTGGTGGAACACTTTTCTATACTGGGAGACAAATAAAACAGCTTAATAAAGAAATTAATGGCTATCAAACCTATTTAAATTCACAAGAAGTTATAGAAAAACTAAGGGATGTTGAGGAAAAGAAAAAAAGAGTTATGATAATGAAAGAATATCAAAGCACTCTAGAGGATATACATGCAAAAATGGATTACAGCTCCAAGACTAATAGCCTACTTCTTAATCAAATATCATCGTCTGTTCCTCAAAATCTTTTCTTGAAAAACATGTCTGTTTCTAATGAAATAATTCAGCTTCAAGGTATATCAGAAAATAGAGTATCAATTGCTGAGTTTGAAAGAAACCTAAAGAATTTGGATGTCTTTAGGGAAATACATGTAAGCCGAATTAATAGAGAGTCAGAGGAATCTAATAGTTATGTTTTTGCACTAATTGCCACCTTTAAGGATGTGAGAATTAATGAAGATAAGTGATAGAGAAAAGGTCTTATTAATAGTTTTAGCTATATTAATATCAGCCCTAGCATACCATGAACTCCTACTGACTCCTCAGATTGAAAAAATAGGCAAATTAAAGGAAAAAGCAAATGTCCTTAAAGAAGAAGTGGATAGGGTTAAAATAGCTACATTACCAAACCATATTATCCATAGAGAATATAAAGTTCTTAATACTAAAATTCTCCATAGTAGTAGTCTACTCTTTCCGGAAATTGTTCAAGAAAAACTTATACTCATAATAGATCAATTTATTAAGGATTCTAATATAACTTTCTTTAGTCTAGGCTTTGGGGAAGAAGAGATTACAACAATAGATGTACCTAATATAGATAATGCCGAGGAAGCTTTACCGGTAAATAAGCTTATTGAAGATTACTATCAAAGCCCTAAAAGTACAGAGGCTGATAATAAAGAAGAACTAAAAGAAGAAGAATCTAATAAAAACAATAAAGAGGAATCAAATCCTGGAGTTAATGCAAAGCTGAAAAAGATGTATACTACCCTTAACTTTAAAGGTAGTTATAATAACCTCATTAGTATAATTAAGGCAATAGAGAACTACGATAAGAGAATTGTTATAAACAGTCTTAATGTTTCAAATTCCGATGGAGCAGAATTAAATGTAAAGTTAGATTTAGATTTTTATGCATTACCAAAGCTTTATAACCAAAATGACAATTATCTTGAGTGGAATATATTTGGCAAATATGGTAAGGACAACCCCTTCAGTGTTTTTAGTGGATATTCAAATCAAAATAGCATTGAAGAAGTACAGAGCGTAGGTAGAAGGGAATATGACTTTATTATGACTGTAAAGCCTGTAACTTCAGATCTACCTACAGTAATAGTAGGCAAATCAAAAGATAATTCCATGGAAAGCTATGTATATGCTGAAAATCCTGACTTTGAAAATGTTGAATTTAGAGTAATGAGGGAAGGTAGTAAATATTATTATAAATATAAAACTGAAGATGAAAGTTATCCTAAAGATTATAATGATAAAATTGAATTTAACCCCAAGGGTAATAGTATAGATTTCAGTATCATTAGTCATAGTAGAAATAATAAAAATGATAATAATGGAGTTAATTTATCTCTAATAAACGATACTGATTTAAGTTTAAATGTGCATGTAGATTATGACGACGAAAATAGATCAAGGGTAAATATAATTAATAGAGTAGGTAATATATCAATCAAATAATAGATGGGGGGAGTGTAGTTTGCTTAAATGGATAAAAAACCAAAGGGGCTTCACCTTAGTTGAGATAATAATCAGTATAGCCATTTTGGGAATCATCATAACCCCTCTATCATCTCTTTTTGTATCATCGGTAAATTATAATAGTAAGGCTAAATACAAGGAGATAGCAAATCATTTAGCTCAGAAATATATGGAAAAGACAATGATGATGGATAAAAGTGAATATATTACCTTTGGAACACAAAATGCAACAGAAACAGTAGATGGTAAATCCTTTAATATTCAAATAGATTTATCAGAAACAGTAGATACCTATATTTTAAGTAAAAAAAACGATAGTGCGGTTGTACCAAGTTATGATGCTACAATAGACTCATCTAGTGGTGATATTGCCGATGGTGATACTTTGGATATTGAAGTAGTTAAAACTGCTACTAATATTCAAATGGATATAAAGAATCATCCTATTACAATAGCAAGCTTAATTTTAGCTGATGCTCCAATAAATATTAAAGTATATTGTAAGGACGATAAAGATTTTACTTTAAATATAAAGAATAATTCCGGTAATAGGCTAAATATTTATAAAAACTATAGCGCCACTGCTACAAATCAAGTTGATATAAATACTTTGATTGGAAGTGTTTATGTATATGAAAATATATATGATGATTCCGTAGAGGACCCAAATAGAAATAGGGTATATAAAATAAAAATAACAGTTAAAAATGCAAATAATGGAGAAGTTCTAGCACAATTAGTTAATTTTAAGACTTTGGAGTAGGGGGCGAGCCCTATATGATAAAAAAATACATCAAATCAAATAATGGGGCTACTTTAGTGTTGGTACTAGTTACCTTGAGTATACTTAGTATGCTTGGTGCTGCCATAATATCCCTTAGCTTGATAAATTTTAAAATGAAGGTAGTAGATAACAATGTAAAAACTAGCTTTTATCTAGCAGAAGCAGGACTGCATGAGGCCTATGCAGTAATAGGTAAGTCTATTGAGACTGGCATAGATGAAGGAAATAGTAAAGTAGAAACAGAGTTAGCTACCTTTATTCAAAATGAAAGGATATTAGAGCAAACTGATCCCATAGATGAGGAAAGTGAATATATTCTTGGAACCGATGGTTATGGGGAAATAGATGAAGAAAAAATAATGCTTAAAATAGAAGAATGGTTTAAAGAAGGATATAGCAAATATATAAACGATAATTTAGAAGACACATTAAATAATAAAGTTTTAAGCAAAGCAGATGAAAACATTAGTGATGAGATTGCAGAAATAAATATAATAGGTTCAGTAACGGAGTATGACATAACTGGGGGACAAGAAAACTATATAGTTACTCTAAAATCGGATTTTGAAGATAGAAATGTTGAAAAACAAATGCAAGCTACCTTTACCATTAAAATACCCTCCTATAATGCTCCATATTATGTAACTAATAATGTGATACAAATGCCTACTAATGTTTTATGGAAAAAAGCTATAACTTCTGAGAAAGACATAATAATAAGAGGAAATAATGTAAGCATAAAAGGCGATGTATATGCCTATGGGACTAAACCTGGTGACTCTCTAGCACTGCGGGATTATGGTGGAATAATAGCTGGAGATAAAAGCTTAAATCAGAGTGGTAAAATTACAGTGGAAGGTAGTGTAGTAACAAGTAGTTATGTACATACCAATTATAATGACTCTTCTATTGATATCGAAGGTGACGTTTTTGCAAATAGTTTGATAATACAAGAGGATACGAATAGATGTAATATAATTGTTGAAGGTACTGTAAACACTAGGGATGACGTAGAAATAAATGGCGAAGAAGGAACTATAGATATAGAAGGAAGTTATTATGGATTTTCTGATGGAAGTACTGTAAGTGCAAGTCATGATAATAGTAGCAGTATAGTGATAAATAGTCCAGATATAGGAGATAGCGGGGGATCTAAACTTAAGATTACGGGAGTACAGACATCCGATGAACAAATAGACAATCCAGATATAGGAAATGATCTATATACAGGAGGAGTATTCATTGGAGGCACTGTATATATCGATGTTACAGGAGGACCTTATCAAACCGGTGAGAGTGTTTCCATAAAGGGAAACTATAAAGCCTATGGTGAATACTTAGATGATGATTTGAGTCTTTATAATAGCAATGGTGGCCCAAGGGATGATGTCTTTGATCCTACCAATACTATAATGGACAGTTATCCGCCCTTAGTATTAGTAGATGGTTTGAATGTAATTGAAAAAAGTAAGTATTTTAACTATTATGATGAAGATTATGGCTCAGATTCAGTAAAGAAACTAAAACTAGGTGGAGCAGGGATAGAAATTGACAATCTATTATTTTCAACTGGAGCAACTATTAGAGGTGGAACAGTAAATGAGAGTAAAGCCTTACTGGACTCATCTGACATAATTAATAAAAAAGCAAATGATTTTAATTATATGGTAAATAAAATGGGAGATAACAAATATGGTAATCCCCAGGGACTAATGAATACTAATAGGGTTTGCATTAATAATGGTAGCGGAAATGGAAGATTTAAATTTTCCGACTCAGTTAATTCTTATCCCAATGAGACTGATGTTAATAATAGAAGAGAACTACTATACATTAATAATGATGATGATAAAGACCTAGCAATAATTGGTACTCCTGATATTGAAGCTCCTAAGTCTATATCTAAAGAAACAACTATTACCCTTAATGATGAAAATTTGATGGGAATTATTATAACAAAGGGAGATATTTATATATCTGGAAAGATAAATTATAGAGGAATCATAGTTACAGAGGGGAATATCTATTTTGAGGATGATAACCCCAAAAATATAACCCATGATATGGACTATATATTAAAGAAGATTGCTAAACTTGATGGTACCGATGGAAGCATAAACCTAAAGGATGAATTTGCAAACAATAATACGAATGAATTGCAATCGGTGCTTTATGAGTCCAGTGCTGGTGTTGATGATATAAATACCTATATTAAGTATGATGATATAATAGATATATATTGGGAAAAGATTAAATGATTTTTAAAAGTGTCATCATGGATTGACAGATAAAAAACCTTATATAAATATGAAGTAAGAGGGTGCCATGATGAAATCTAATAACTCAGGATTGACACTAATTGAGTTAATTATTGTACTTGCTATACTTTCGATTCTTGTTAGTCTAATAGTTCCCAAAATAGATAGTACCAATTATAGGTTAAAAACTGAAGCAAGACTTCTTTGTAATGAAATAAGAGATTTAAGGTTAAAGAATATGACAGAGAGCTTACTCTATAAAATTTATATCCACTCAGACAATTATCAGCTTCATGAGGGACCATCTCAATTAAAAAGGTGGGATGTGGAAAGCGGTATTAAGATAAGTGATAATTTTGGAGATGAAAATATTTCATATACAAAGTTATCCTTCAATAATAATGGTGCACCAAATTATTCAGGAACTATAACTATTAAAGATATAAATTCAGGAAAATATATGGAAATAACAATTGTTCTTGCTACTGGAAGGGTGTTATTAAAAGATGAGATATATTCGCCATAATTATAAGGGTTTTACCCTTGTTGAATTAGTTTTAGTTTTAGGTATAATGGGTATAGTTTTAACAGCAGTATCATCCTTTTTAATAACTAATGTTACACATTTTCATAGATCAGATGATCAAATAGAAACTCAATACAATGCACAGGTTGCAATGAATGAAATAATAGATAATATAATAGATGCAGAAAAAATTGAGTCTATTAATTTTAAGGATTCAGTGGTGTATAGTGGAAGTCCTATTACAGTTATAGAAATCGTGTTTAAAATAAATAATAGTAAATACTTTCAAGTGGTTTACAATACTACAAACAATAGTTTGAGGAGGGGATTTGGCACCTCACCTACAACGATAACTACTAATCAATTTGCCAACAATATAAGTGATTTTAAAATTGGTCTAATAGATACACTAAACTACCCTGAAAGTAAAGGAATTGAAATAGAGATGACTAGCAAGGTTAAAGAAGAAACAACCGTTTTAAAAAATCAAGTGTATTTCAGAAATAGCGAGTAAATAATTTTGACTGATATAAATATATAATTTCATTTTCATTAAAATCAGTGGGTAAAGCGATATATATAAAAGGAGGTTTAATATGATAAAAAAACATAAGTTAACTCATATAACTATTATAACTATTCTTGCTATATTTATATCTAATATAATAGTTTGGGCAGAAACCACGGATATACCTAGTAATTGGGCAAAGTTAGAAGTAGAAACTGCTATCCAAAATGAATTAGTACCCACTGATCTAATGAAGGAGTACGATAGGGATATAACTAGAAGTGAATATACATTACTTGCACTTAAATTATTAAATAAAACAGGACAAGCCATAGAAATCAAAGAACATACCCCCTTTTATGACATCGATGGACACAAATATGAAGAACAACTTGTGAGAGCCTATAATGCTGGAATAATCAGTGGATATGGGGACGGCGAATTTAATCCAGATAAAAGAATATCTAGGGAAGAAATAGCAACCCTTGTTGTAAAGTTATTAAAGCAAATTAATCCAGAAAAATCAGTTGCTATAAACCAAAGCTATAATTTTATTGATAAGGATCAAATAAGTAGCTGGGCTATGGACTATATTAATTATTGCTATGAAAATAATATACTTAAGGGTATAAATGATCTAGAGATCAACCCAAAGGGAGAAGCTACAATAGAACAAGCTATTATATTAATATATAGACTTGCAGAAAAGGAAGATTTACTTAATGATAATAACATTGATATTGAAAGTATAGAAATAGTTGATTATAGAAATGGAGAAAGAGTAGTATCAACTACAAATATTATAAAGAGTTTTGCCGATGACTTTAATAAAGAAACTACTAAGATTATAAAGAAATTATCTGAAGATGAAGATATTGATTTAATAGATATGAAGACAGATAGAGCAGTATTGATGATAAAGGATATAGCGGTGCTAGATATAATGAAATCTAAATATGAAATAAGCTTTTATGCATCCACCATTGATTTAAATACTGAATTATTTATTTCATCAGTTAATGAAATATTAGAAACTCTAGATAATGAAAATGACTTAAAAAGAATTTTTATTAGTAGTATTGAATATTTAAGAAATGATAAAGATCAAATTATTTCTGAAAATATATATACTAAGTTCTATATAGAAGCAAACAGTGAAGTTATTAAGGATGAAAATGGAAATGAATCGGTAAAATATAATTTTAATTTTCATGATACTATCGAATAAATAATATTCCAGAATTTAAATTTCAATATTTTTTTAAAATATGGAAGGAGGTATTAAAATGAAGATGGGATCTAATATTAAACGGATTTTAAGTTTCATTGTAGTTATCAGTATGTTTGTATCCATGTCTAGTATAAGTTTTGCTAAAAATAATAAAGGTAAGGATAATGGTTTTGAATTTGAAAGGATATGGAATAAGACTAATAATACTATTAATAGTAATTGGTATAATATAAAAACAACTATAGAAAATGATAGTAGTGTTCAGATAACAATTACATGGACTAATCCGGGACAAGGAAGTAAAGAAATATGGTATTCCTTAAATGGAGAAGATGTTATTTATCATCAATTAAAAGAAAATGGCAATAAAGATTTGATAGATGATATAGTTATTGAGAAAAATAGCATTATTGACAATAAACTATATATTTTAATACAAGAAGGTAATGGAAATGGAGCCTATAAAAAATCTGAAGTTGATTTAGAGTTAGAAGATGATGAAGAAACTGAAACAGATACTGAAATTAAAATAAAGGCACCTGTAAATATGGTTAGAAATACTAATAAGAATCAGGCATTAATTAATGAAGAGATTACTGTAAGCTATAAATTTCAGCCTCAGCCTATACTAGCAGAAAATATAATTCCAGAAGCATATCTTAAAGATAAAGATATTATTGTAGTTATGGATACGTCAGGAAGTATGGATTGGGACTTAAATGGGAACTCGTCTAATTCATGGTATTATGATGGTCCATCTAGAATGGACATTGCTAAGAATGCTGCAGAATTGTTTGTTAATAATTTAAAAGATGATGAGAGAGTAAATATATCTTTAGTAACCTATGACTATAATGCAGAGATAAGACAAGATATAGTTAATCTATCAAGTAATTATACAAATGTAATAAATAAAATCAGATCATTTACAGCCTATGGAGGAACTAATATTGGAGATGGTCTTAGGAGAGCCTATCATCGTTTTACTGATAGTGATTCAAGAAAATACATAGTTTTATTAACCGACGGAGAACCAAATTGGTTTACCTATGATAAAATTAACTCTAGTGGTATTTTGTGGTGGAAGCACTTAGAATCTATTGATTATAAAAAAGATGAAGGTGCATCAAATAAAATTCAGGATTCTAACTACTATGGCCTAGATTATGCAAAAGTAATATCAAATATGATAGGAAGTAGCTCTAAAGACATTAATAACTTTTTTATCGCCTTTAGTAGTGCTGGTAATTCTAATAAACTAAAAGAAATATCTGAAGAATCTAATGGATACTATAAAGAAGCTTTGGATGCTCAAGCAATAAATGATGTTTATGACAAGATTTCAGAACAAATAGCCAGTGATCTACCTATATATGCAATTAATTTTGAAGAAACTTTTCCAAAGGACATGGAAATCATTGATGTACCACAGGGTATGGAAATGGGTGGACAAACTGTTACTGGTGATATTGGGAGTATTAATTATAATTTGAATGAAGAAAAAACATATTTTGAAGCAGACCCCTTTGAATTTTCAATAAAATTAAGGGCTAGGAATACTGGTGAGTATATTTTAGGTGATAATAATAGTTCATATATAACATATACAGATATAGATGGTACCCCTGATACAAAAAAATATTTTCCAGAATCAAGAATTTCTATATATGAAAATCAACCACCAGATATAGAAGCGACTATGACAAATAATTCAAATGAGCAAGAATATATACTAAATATCAATGTAGATGAACCATCTGATGTTGAAATGTTAGATTATAATAATGTTCCGCTATGGATAGGGGCAAGTAGTCCTGGTAATACATCTATAATAAATATAAATAAGGATAATATTACGGAAAACTATATAAAGGTTAAAGCAACTGATAGTTTTAATAATGAAGTTATAGAAAGTGTACCTGTAGTTTACTTAACATCAATAGATGTTGAAGATGGATTAAATGAAAATAATAAGAGAAACGCTACTATTAATATTCAAACTGAAAACAATTCAACTATAAGTGAGATAAAGGTTAATAATAATCTAGTTGCTAATAACCTATTAACTAATAATGGGCAATATAGCTACAGTACTGAATTAGGTTCTGGGAATAACAACATAGAAATTGAATCTGTAAATGAATACGGTAATACCTTTATCTTTACAGATGACTTTTTATTAGACACAATACCACCTGCAATGCCAACAATACATGTTAGTGAAGGAATGCCTGAGGGAGGGGATTTAGTTAAGAAAATAAATATATCCTATCCTTCAGATTCAGTGCGTAATGAATTTAAAATTAATGATGGTTCTTGGCAAGAATACAATGGAGAAATAACCACTAATGAGGACATCATAATTTATGCTAGATGCTTTGACAGTGATAAGAATGAATCACCTGAAGCAAGTGCAGAGATTAAAATACTAGAACCAATTGAAGGAATTACTATAAAAACACTAGACAATAGTGGTAGTGCTAATATTATACCGAATGGTAAAGTTATAGCTAAACTACAGTTTAAAGTTAATAGCAACCTAACTAAATTAAACTTCGATATAGGAAGTGATGCAGATGACTTTACAATGAAGTATATAAAACTAATTAAAGATGGTGGTTTATATACAGAAGCTAGTGTAATAAATGATCATGAAATTATTTTTCCGGCAAGTAACAGTGATCTATTGACTCCTGGTATTTATGAATGTCAAATAGAGTTTACTATAGTAGATGATTTTAATAATGGAGATAATGATCGAAAATTAACGGTAGATAGTGTAAATATAGTAGAATCACATTATGATTCAGGACAGGAGTATCAATATATACCAACAGGTGAAATTAATCTTATTTTAAATAAAGATGAATTGCCTAATATTTTATAGAATACATGCTAAAATGAGCCGAAAATACCGGCTCATTTTAGATGATTAATAAAATTAAAATTTTTTAAAAGGATGTGAAATCATGTTTCTAAAAAACTATATGGAAATAGCAGTTGACAAGGTTTTACCTAATATTATTAAAGCCTTCAGTACTATATGTGCATGTGATAAGTGTATTTTAGATATAAAGGCAATTGCTTTAAATAATCTTAAGCCCCATTATGTAGTTACTGACAGAGGTGAGCTCTATTCAAAGGTAGATGAAATGAAAGTACAATTTGAAACTGATGTCATGAAGGCCTTAATTGATGCCATAGCCATAGTGTCAAAAAATCCACGTCATTAGGAGTAAGAAATGAAACTTTTTAACTTTTTAAAGGATAAGCTCATGGCCGATAGAATAAAACTATTTCTATTAAGTGTAACCGCTTCTTTTATTCCATTAATTATTAGATTAAAGAGAATATACTTTGTAGGGATAAATGAAGCACCATTTTATAGATTTAGCACAGGAATAAAGTTTAATTATTATGATTATTATAAGGCATTAAGTATTTGGATAATAGCAATCGGTACTATTATAATTTTAATCTATCAGTTGAAAAACAAAGAAATAGAATTCAAGAAAAATAAAATAACATTTTTAGTATTTATATTTATATATATGGGACTTATCTCGACTTTAATGTCTCACTATATTAATACTTCTTTATGGGGAGATTTTACTAGGAGTGAAGGGCTAATAACCTATATATCTTATATAGTTCTATTTATAGGTGCTTCAAGTATTAATTTAAATAAAGTTGGTCTAAATAGATATATAAGTTTTTTAGCAATAGGAGTATCCATATTATCCTTAATAGGTATTTTTCAATATTTTGGGTTGGATTTATTGAGAACTAATCTTAACTATTATTTAACTATACCTAAGAATTTGATGCATATAATAACTGAAGGTAGGTTTAATTTTAAATTTATTAATAGATCTGTGGCTACATTAGGGAATCCTAATTATGTAGGTAGCTATGTTGCAACGGTACTACCATTATTTATAGGACTTTACATTTTTTCTTCCCATAAGAAAAGCTATTATATAAATCTTCTAACCTGTAATCTTCTTTTTGCTTTTCTAATTGGTAGTGGTTCAAGGGGAGGAATGGTAGGATTATTTTTAGCATTATTGGTGCTATTAATATTAAACTATAAAAGGATTAAAAAATATTATAGAAGATATATAATATTGTTTATATCATTTTTATTAATATTTACTCTAATGAACATATACGGTGATGGATTTGCAAGTGAAAGAATAAGTAGACTATTAGGTGATATTTTTAAACTAGTTGATTTTCAGGATGAAAATTATGAAGAAAATATAGATACCTTGGGTTCCAAAAGAGGATTGATTTGGAAATTATCTATACCAATGATTAAGGAAACAATATTAATTGGACATGGACCCGATACATATTTGTTTTATTATCCACAGGATAAGAGCTTTCAAGAAGGATATTATGTTTTAGTTGATAAGCCCCATAACCTATACTTGCAAATAGCTATAAATATGGGATTATTAGCTTTAATAGCATTTATAATAATTAATCTACTGATTCTGACAAAGGGATATAAGTATTTAAGATTAAATAATTGTGGTAGAGATAATATTTACACCACATCATTAATGGTTAGTATAGTGGGATATCTTACTCAGGGATTATTTAATGATAGTGTAGTATCTGTTGCACCAATTTATTGGATACATTTAGGACTTCTTTATTCTATCTTTAATAATAAACAAAAAGTATACGAATAGTTTGATAAATAATATATAGATTAAAATCATGTTAAATTCGGTAGTGGTTAAGAATATAAACCATATTAAATTAATATAAAATAACAAATTATATTCAAATTCAATATTTTATGTTATTATATTAATGTAATTTTTAACTATAAAGTGGAAAATACTAATGGGAAAGATAAAATGATTATTACCACCTAATTCATAAAAATATGGGGGTATGATATTGAAGGATAGTATTATTAAGTTGAAAAAGAAAATGGATGATAAGGGCTTAGATGGAGTTTTATCCTATAAACCAGAAAACAGAAGATATTTAAGTGATTTTACTGGTTCATCAGGGTGTGTAGTAATAACAAAGGATAATAATTACTTTATCACTGACTTTAGATATGTAGAGCAAGCCTCAGATCAATGTAAAGATTATGAAATTATTCAGCATAACAATAACAGAACACTATATGATATATTAAACGAATTTGACATAAAAAAGTTAGGTTTTGAAGAAGAATATATTACATATTCACAGTATAGTGATTTTATTAAAAAACTTAATAATATAGAACTTGCTCCATTAAATGGAGTTATTAATGACATAAGAATTATAAAGACTGAAGATGAAATAGAAACTATCAGAAAGGCAGCTGAAATTGCAGACCAGACCTTTGAGTATATATGTACAAAGTTAAGGGCAGGGATTTCAGAAAGGGAGATATCCCTTGAGCTTGAGTTTTTTATGAAAAGAAAAGGTGCCCTGGGAACCTCCTTTGAGAGTATAGTAGCCTCTGGTAAAAGGTCATCATTACCCCACGGTGTTGCATCTAATAAGATTATTGAAATAGGGGATTTTGTAACCCTTGATTTTGGATGTATATATGATGGATATTGCTCTGATATGACAAGAACAGTGGTAATAGGCAAAGCTTCATCAAAACAAAGAGAGATTTATGATATAGTACTTAAAGCACAAAAAGAGGCTTTAAAGGCAATTAAACCTGGAGCTTCTGGCATCGAAGTAGATAAAGTGGCAAGGGATATAATTGACGAAGAAGGTTATGGTGAATATTTTGGTCATGGATTGGGTCATGGCGTAGGGTTAGAAGTCCATGAAGAACCTAGATTATCCCCAAAGGGAGAAACTATTTTAAGAGAAAATATGGTAGTAACAGATGAACCAGGTATTTATATACCTGACTTTGGTGGAGTAAGAATTGAGGACTTAATAGTAGTAAGAAAAGGTGGTCCAGAAATACTTTCAAAAACCCCAAAGCATTTAATAGAGCTTTAATTTTAATTATACACAAAAGAATATGGAGGGATTATTAATGGTTTCAGCAGGAGATTTTAGAAAAGGTGTTACGTTTGAAATGAATGGGCAGCCATTTGTGGTAGTAGATTTTCAACACGTTAAACCAGGAAAGGGTGCAGCATTTGTTAGAACAAAATACAAAAGTTTAACAACTGGTGCTACAAGGGAAGAAGCATTTAATCCAAATGATAAATTCCCAAGGGCTCATATTGAAACAAAGGAAATGCAATATTTATATAATGATGGTGAGCTTTACTATTTTATGGATAATGAGACATATGAGCAAATTCCTCTACAATATGAGCAGGTGGAAGATTCTATCAAATACATAAAAGAAAATGAAAATGTGTCTCTTAAATTTTATAAAGGTAAATGTTTTCAAGTAGATCCTCCAAACTTTGTTGAATTAGTTATAACTGAAACTGAGCCAGGAGTTAAGGGAGATACAGCTACTAATGTTACTAAAAGAGCTGTTGTTGAAACAGGTGCTGAGGTACAAGTACCAGCCTTTGTTAATGAAGGAGATAAAATAAAGATAGATACTAGAACTGGAGAGTATTTATCTAGGGTTTAATGGTAATAATATAGAAAATATGATTAAAGGAGGATTATTATGAACTATTTATATGAGAAGGTTTCTTACCTCAGAGGATTAGCAGATGGTATGGAATTAAATAATGATACAAAGGAAGGAAAGGTTTTACTACATATCATTGATGCATTAGAAGATTTTGCAGATGCAATCGATGACTTAAATGAAGGATTAACTGAGGTAGATGAATATGTGGAAGCAATTGATAATGATTTAGCTGATGTTGAAGATGAAATATTTGAGGACTATGATGATCTTGAGGATTATGATGAATTTGATGATGATTTTGAAGATCTTGATGATTTTGCAGAGATTGAATGTCCAGAATGTGGTGAAGTTATTTATGTGGATGAGGATATTGTTGATGATGAAGGTGACTCAGAAGTTGAGATTGAATGTCCAGAATGCCAAAATAAGATACATATAACTACTTCATGTGACTGTTGTTGTCATGATGATGAAGAATAATTAGTTAATATAAGTTAATAGTATATCTATAAAAAGAATCAAACTCTATGCAAAGAAATTTGCATAGAGTTTATTTTTTTGAAAAAATACGCATAAATTTCTAAATTAAAAATATTATTTAATAAAAAGGAGGGACATGTCATGGAAGTACTTAAAGAAAAAAAAATGAATTATGAAAAAAACTTAAGATTAGATTCAAAGCTAAAGTATTTTGAAGAGATAGTAAATGTTTTACCTATGAGACTTAAAAAGATACTTCAAAATATTTCTTCTCACAAAGTAAAAGATCTAGAAGAAGTTCGTCTTAGGGTAAACAAACCACTTATACTAAACATACTAGGTAAAGATTTTTTTATTACTAAAGATGGGATGACTAGCAAGGTGTTGCATAATTGTATTATGGTAACCAAGGAAGATGTTGAGACATGCTTTCAATTAGTAACAGACTATTCTGCCTATGCCCTAGAGGAAGAAATAAAAAATGGATTTATTACTATTAAGGGTGGTCATAGAGTTGGAATTAGTGGTAAAACAATAATCGAAAATAATAGTGTAAAAACTATAAAGGATATATCTGGCCTTAATGTACGTATTTCAAAGGAGAAAATTGGATGTGGTGAAAAGGTAATTAAGTATCTAATAAGATCAGAGGAGAGTATTTACAATACCTTAATCATTTCTCCACCCCAATGTGGCAAAACAACTCTATTAAGGGATATAGTGAGACTTATCAGTGATGGAACTCCTCAGTATAACTTTAAAGGGGTGAATGTAGCCGTTGTGGATGAACGGTCGGAGATTGGAGGGTGCTATAATGGTGTACCGCAAAACGATATTGGCATAAGAACGGATATACTAGATGGTTGCCCTAAAGCAGAGGGCATGATTATGCTTATTCGATCTATGTCTCCAAGGGTTATAGTGACTGATGAAATAGGAAGGGATGCAGATATTTATGCAATTAAAGAAGCAATAAATGCTGGTGTTAAGTTTATTACTACCATTCATGGGGAAAGTCTAGAGGAAATTTGTAGACGAGATAATATTGCTCCCTTAATCAAAGAAAGAGTATTTGAAAGAATACTTGTATTAAGTAATAACCCAATGGTAGGAACAATTAAAAAAATAATTAATACGAAAAACAATCAAGTGTTAAATGATACACTCCTTAGGGATAGGAGGAAATCTAATGATACTTAAGATTATCATTAGCATAGTTATTCTTATTTCATCAAGTCTAATAGGATATTTGATTTCTTTAAAATATACTATGAGGGTAAAACAGTTAAATTATTTTCAAAGCACTTTAAATAGCCTTGAAAATGAAATTATTTATTATGCAACACCCTTACCCTTAGCATTAAAAAAAATTGGACAAAAAAGTGATAAAAGTATATCAAAAATATTTTTAGATACATGGATGTATCTTAATTCAAGAAAGGGATATAGAATCGAAGAATCATGGACAATGTCATTAAAGAACAATAAATATTTTACTGTTTTAACAAAAGAAGATATTGAAGTATTATCAGAGCTCGGCAAAGAACTTGGTATTGGAAGTAAGGAGACGCAAAAAAAGCATTTTGAATTTGTTAGATATTTAATAAATGAACAAAAAGAAATGGCGATTAGAGAACAGGATAAGAATAGCAAGATGTACAATAGATTGGGTTTTTTAATAGGTTTAAGTATTGTTATAATACTTATTTAACTGTTTAATCGGGAGGGAATTATATGGCTTTAGATATAAGTATGATATTTAAAATTGCTACAGTAGGAATCTTAGTTTCGATTTTGAATATGGTATTAAAGCATTCTGGTAGGGAAGAAATGGCTATGTTAACAACTATTACAGGGCTTATTATAGTACTATTAATGATAATTAACTTAATTAATGAGCTTTTTACCAGTGTAAGAACTATGTTTGAATTATATTAATAAAAGGTGAGATTAAATGGAAATATTTAAAATCGTGGGAATAGGAATAACATCGGCAATTTTAGCAATGATTGTTAAACAATATAAACCTGAGTATGCAATACATATAAGTATAGCTGCTGGAGTAATTATCTTCCTATTAGTAGTTGCGAAATTAGCTTCGGTTTTTGAGGTGATAAAGGATCTTACAGATAAAATAGATTTAGATCTTATATACATTAAATCCATATTCAAAATGATTGGAATTGCTTATATAGCTGAATTTGGAGCTCAGATTTGTAAAGATTCGGGAGAAGGCTCTATAGCTTCTAAAATTGAATTCGGAGGAAAAGTTTTAATAATGATATTAGCAATACCAATACTGATGTCAATTTTCAACTTGATAATTAAACTGATGCCATAGGGTGTGAAGTAATGGAAAAGAGTAAAACACTATTGATAAGCATAATTCTTTTTTTATTCTTTGTAAATTCCAGCTATGCAATGGAAGATACTAAGGATCAAAATATCATAACAGATGAATTAATCATAGATCAACTTAATTCCTTAGAGATTAATCAGATGGAGGAATTGATTTCCAATATGAACAGTGATGAGAATATAGAGATACCTAATATTAATTTAAAGGAAATGATAATCCAGACCTTAAAGGGACAATCGAACTATACAATTAAAGGGATACTCACAAATATATTAAATAGGCTTTTTGAAGAAATATTTATTAACTCTAAATTATTAGCGCAAATAATTTTCATTTCAGTATTATGTGCTATTTTAAAAAATTTGAGTGATTCTTTTGGGAGTAGTGCCACAAGTGATATAGCTTTTTATGGCTGCTATTTGATAATGGTAGGAATATTAGTTAAAAGTTTTATGGTAGCAATGGAGATTGGAGAGATAGCTATAGACAATATGGTTAGCTTTATGCAGGCTCTTATACCTGTATTACTATCTCTCTTGATAGCTGTAGGAAGTATTACTGCATCGGCCATATTTAAACCAATCATAGTTGCTTCAATAGGTTTTTCAAGTACCCTTATTAAAGATATTGTAATACCCTTAGTATTTCTTACGGCGATATTAGCAATAGTGAATAACTTTACATCTAAGATACAAATATCCAAGCTTACTTCCTTATTAAAACAAATTTCTATTTCACTCATTGGGCTAATACTTACGATATTCATGGGTGTTATTACAATACAAGGTGTAATAGCTTCTAGTACGGATGGTGTTACGCTTAGAACTGCAAAGTTTGCATTGGACAACTTTATACCTATTGTGGGAGGTTTTGTGTCTGAGGCAATAGATGCAGTCTTGGGTTGCTCTTTACTACTTAAAAATGCTATTGGAATAGTTGGGCTTATTATAATTTTAATTATTTTAAGCTTCCCAATACTAAAAATATTATCAATCATATTAATCTATAAAGTAGCAGCAGCATTATTAGAACCTATCACAGATAGTAAAATAGTTAATTGTTTAAATGATATGAGTAGCTCATTGATTATACTATTTGGAAGCGTCATTTCAGTGGCAATAATGTTTTTCATTGCTATAACAGCAGTGATAGGTGCAGGTAATATAACTGCAATGATAAGGTAGGTGTCTATATGGAATTTATTAAAAACTGGATTCGTAATATTATAATTGTAATTATCTTTATTAACTTTTTAGAGATATTATTGCCCAATAGTAACATAAAAAAATATCTTAATTTAATTTTAGGGTTTGTTGTAATGATAGCTATTTTAAACCCTTTAATAGGTTTAATAGATAATAACTTTGAAATAGAAGAAGATTTTTATAGGATTTCTAGCGATTTAAATAAAGAAGAATATAAATTTGTTTCTCAAAATATAGAATTGAAACAACAAGAGCAATTAATAGGTCTATATAAACAAAAAATCAAAAGAGATATAATAACTAGAATAGAAAATAGATATGATGTAAAAGTATTAGAAGTATATGTTGACCTCAAGAATGATAAAGAGGTTGGAAATATAAAACAAGTTAAGCTTGCAATACTTGAAGAATATTCTGATCCAAGGAATGAGGATGCAATTCCCATAGTAAGCATTGATATTCCTAAAGAAGATGAAGGAAAGGAAATAGAATTTAAAGAAATAGATAGGACTTTAAGATCTAAAATACAAAATGATATTTCAAATGTATATGGTATGAAGAATACAAATGTAATAGTTAATTAATTGAAATAATAAAATAAAAGAGGAGGATTCTTATGGGATTCTTTGATAAATTAAAGGATAACCTCGAAAATATAAATCTTAAAAAGACAATTCTAAATTTAGTAGCTATAATAATATTTTGTAGCATTTTATTAATTGGATGGAGTACATTCTTTCCTCAAGAAGAAGAGATAAATACTAATACCAATAAGGAAATAGTGAATGTTTTATCTGAGCAAAAAGAGGAATCAATTACATATGATGATAGTCAAAATACACAGCTTGAAAAAATACTTAGTGAAATTGATGGAGTCGGTAGCGTAGATGTTATGATAACCTATGAAAGTAGTACTGAGGTAGTACCTGCAATGAATACAACGAAATCTAAGCAAACTACTGAAGAAACCGATAAACAGGGTGGTAATAGAACCATAAGTCAAGAGAATACTTCTGAAAATATTGTCACTATAAGTAGTAAAGATTATTCAAATTCACCAGTAGTTATAAAAGAAATAAAGCCTGTAGTTAGGGGCGTAATAGTTGTTGCTGAGGGTGCTTCGAATCCAATGATCAAAACCCAATTAATAGATGCTGTTACTACAATTTTCCAAGTTAAGAGTCATAAAGTAAAAATATTTGAAAAAAAATAAGGAGTGATAATATGTTTGATAATTTTAATTTTGATAAAAGAAAAGTGGTAATATTATCTCTGGTATTCGTACTTATTTCCATAAGTTATATTAATTATATGATAAATAAAAACTCACTACTTCAAAGTTCTTCAGAATTTGAAGAATTTGAAGAGAATCAAATGGAAATACTAGAGGAAAAAAGTAATAATGAAAACATTGTTACCCATGAAAATATTAATGATGATAATACTGCGACATCTTCAATTGCACTAGTTGAAGAAGAAACTGAAGTAGTGGACAGTCAACGAAATGAGGTAGATAATATAATTGCTGTTTCAAATGAGAATATTGAAGAAACATTATTAAATAATGAAAATCATGCATCTAAATACTTCCTGCAGGCAAAAATAGATATAGAGATAGAAAGAGAACAAACCATAGAAAGATTTGATGACATAATAAATAATAATTTAGTTGACGAGGAATCAAGAAAAAAAGTTGTGAGTAAAAAAATGAATCTTATAGATAACATGAATAAGGAAAAAATAATTGAAAGTTTAATTAAGGGTAAAGGATTTGAGGATGCAGTAGTTTTTATAACTGATAAAAGTGTTTATGTTACTGTTAAATCAAATGATATGACAAATGCTGATGTTGCAAAAATATTAGATGTAGTTAATAGGGAGACTGAAATATCAATAGATAATATAAAAATTCAAAATAGGTGATGGTTATAATTGTCAAAAAAACTACAGTTTGATATAATTAAAGCTATAACAAGAATAAATGGAGGTAAGATAAATGGATGAAAATTCAAAAATAGATAGTATAAATAATAATTTAGAGTATGGTCAAGTTAAAATTTCAGAGGAAGTTGTAGGAGTTATAGCTGGATTAGCTGCTTCAGAGGTTGATGGCATAACTAATATGGCTGCCGGTGGACTTGCAGGTAATTTATCAGAGATACTAGGAAGAAAGAACCTATCAAAGGGAGTGAAGGTTGAGGTAGGAGAAGAAGAGGTTGCAGTAGATCTATATGTAATAGTTGATTATGGTATAAAAATACCAGATGTATCCTGGAAAGTTCAAGAAAATGTAAAAAAAGCAATAGAAACTATGACAGGTCTAAAAGTTATAGAAGTAAATATTCATGTTCAAGGTGTAAATATACCTAATAAAAAAGAAAAAGAACTAGAGGATGAAGAATAAAACCTTTATACGAGTTCATATAAATTAACTCCCATGAATTGGGAGTTAATTTATATTTTTGAAAAAAGCAAGTAGTTTATTGACTGATTTTCTTAATATATGTATCATAGGAAAGGATATTGGTATAAAATATATACAGAACAGATAAGAATATTTGTTTTGTTCTATTAAATGAAATATAGGAGGATAAATATGAGTAGAGTACTAGCTAGAGAAACGGCTATGAAAAGTCTTTATCAAATGGAAATACATAATATCTATGAAACAACATTAGCAAAAGAAGATATTGATGTTTTAAAGGATAGGGATTATGTTATTGAAATAATTGAAACTTTTATAAAGCATAAAAAAATTGTTGATCAGAATATAAGTGATCATCTTGATAAATGGACCATAGATAGGATAGCTAAAATAGATTTATCAATACTTAGGGTGGCTGTTGTAGAGATGCTTTTTAGAAATGATATACCTGCAAAGGTTTCAATTAATGAAGCAATAGAATTAGGTAAAAAATATGGTAGTGATGATTCCAGTGATTTTATAAATGGCGTTTTAGGTACCATTGCGAAGGAAAGAGAGCTTGTATAATGGAGAGTTACATACTCGGCATAGATACAAGCTGTTATACTACCTCTGTGGCAATTGTTGATTTCAAAAGAAATTTAATAGTAGACAAAAGAATAAAACTAGAAGTTCTAGCTAACCAAATAGGGTTAAGACAATCGGAAGCATTCTTTCAGCATGTAAAAAATTTACCTATAATTTTTGATGGGATTTCTAAAGTTATTAAAGAATCTCAAATTAAAAAAATAACCTATAGTAGCGCCCCAAGAAATGTTGAAGGTTCATATATGCCCGTTTTTATGGCTGGAAGTTCCTTTGGAAAAAGTTTAGCTTCAATTTTAAATATACCTAGGGAAGAGTACAGTCATCAAGAGGGTCACATTGAAGCTGCAAAATGGTCTGCAAAGGTAAATCCCCAAAATGGGTTAATTACGGTGCATATATCAGGCGGTACAACGGAAATATTAGAGACTAAAAAGACTAAAAGTGGATACAAAACAAAGCTAATTGGAGGAACATTAGATATAAGTGCTGGACAATTAATAGATAGAATTGGTGTATCGATGGGGCTTGGTTTCCCTGCTGGGAAAGAGTTGGAAGAACTCTCAAAGGGTGGAAACATAAATAGTATCAAATTACCCATTAGTGTAAAGAACACATATATTAATTTTTCTGGTGCAGAGACATATATTAAAAGAATTTTAAATGATATGAAATATGAAGATATAGCAATTGCATTATTGCAATATGTGTATAAATCGCTTGTACAAGCTATATATAATTCCTGTAAGGAAACTAAACTAAATAATGTATTATTGGTTGGTGGTGTTGCATCAAATCAATTAATAAGAGATAATTTATATATGGACTTAAAGAAAAAAGGTATAGATATTTTTTTTGGAAGTATAGAATGCTGTACTGATAATGCAATAGGAACAGCATTATTGGGTACTTATTAAATGGAGGACAAATATGAATGCAAAAATTATTGATGGTAGAGAAATATCTAAAAAAACTCTAAATGAAATCAAAGTAAGAATTGATAAAATTAAAGATAAATATGATATAAAGCCTGGATTGGCAATTATATATATAGGAGACGACGAGGCTTCGAATGTTTATGTAAAAAGAATAATGAAAACCTGTGAGAAGGTTGGGATATATAGCAATAAATACTGTTTACCAAAGTATACCGATGAAGAGAAGGTTTTAGAAGTAATAAGTGACCTTAATGATGATGATAAAATACATGGTATTATTATTCAACTTCCATTGCCTAAAAGCATATCCGAGGATAATATAAAAAAGTTAATAGCCAGTGGAAAAGATGTTGACTGTATAGGACCTATTAATATAGGTAATCTTTATTGTGGCTTTGATGGTTTTATACCCTGTACACCCAAGGCTGCATTAAGATTATTAAAGAGTACCGGCGTTGATTTAAAGGGTAAGAATGCAGTTGTCGTTGGTAGAAGTAATGTTGTAGGAAGGCCCATAGCAGAACTATTGTTGAAAGAAAATCTTGCAGTGACAATATGCCATTCTAAAACTGAGGATATTGATAGCCATATAAAGAATGCAGATGTTGTTGTTGCTGCCGTAGGTAAACCAAATATCATAAAGGGCGATGTTATTAAAGAAGGTGCTATAATAATAGATGTCGGGACTAACGTGGTAGATGGTAAGTTAGTAGGAGATGTTGAGTATGATAATGCAATAAAAAGAGCTTCCTATATAACTCCTGTACCCGGTGGTGTTGGCCCCATGACAAATGTTATGCTAATAGAAAACACATTGGAGGCTTGTATTAAAAAATGCGGATTAGAACTTTAACGGTATCAGAAGTAAATAATTATCTCAAAAGAATTTTAATAAATGACCCTATATTAAGCAATATTGTTGTTAAGGGTGAAATATCTAATTTCAAACTTCATTCAAGTGGACATGCCTATTTCTCTATTAAAGATGAGAACAGTAAGCTCAAATGTATAATGTTTAATAAAGAATTTAGCAAAGTGGATTTTTTACCAAGGGATGGAATGAAGGTTATATTACGGGGATACTTATCTTTATATGAAAAAAATGGAGATTATCAGCTTTATGTAAATGAAATGAAAGAGGAGGGATTAGGAGACCTCCACGTAGCCTTTGAAAAGCTTAAAAATAAATTAGAGAAAAAAGGATATTTCGATGACACAATTAAAAAGCCTATTCCATTTTTTCCACGTAGTATAGGGGTTGTTACTTCTCCCACAGGGGCTGCTATAAGGGATATTATATCAGTGATTACAAGAAGAAATAGTTATGTTAATATAGTAATATATCCTTCATTGGTCCAGGGAGAAAATGCAGCTATAAATATTGTAGAGGGAATACAGAAACTAAATGAATTAGAATATATAGATACAATTATCATAGGCAGGGGAGGAGGGTCCCTAGAGGAGCTTTGGCCTTTTAATGAAGAAATTGTAGCTAATGCTATATATGATTCTAAAAAGCCTATAATATCTGCTGTAGGGCACGAAACAGATTTTGCAATATCAGATTTTGTTGCTGATTTAAGAGCTCCCACTCCGTCAGCTGCAGGAGAACTAGCGGCCCCTGCTTTGGATGAAATAAGTAATTATGTAGAGCACTTATTCTCAAATATTAAAAGAAATATAAACAATAAATTAAGTAGCTTGGAAGATAGACTTGAAAATTATAATGAGGATAGACTTGCAAGATATTTAATTTATAGTTTAAGGGAAAATCATCAGACCCTAGATTACTTATATAGTCATTTAAACAATAATATGAAAAATAAAATTGATATATCCAAAGAGTTATTGAGATCTGTAGGAGATAATTTAAATACTCTAAGTCCACTTGCTACTCTGTCTCGTGGATATACTATAGCTCATAGAAAAGAAGGCAATAAATTACTTACAAGCATTCATGATATAAATATTAGGGATAAGGTAAATTTATTATTAAAAGACGGATTATTAGAATGTACTGTCGAGAATATAAAGAGGGGAGACAAATGCATTGAAGGAAAAATCAATAGATAAGAATAACACCTTTGAATTAAAACTTGAAAAATTAAAGGAAATTGTTGAGTCTTTAGAAGAAGGCAAACTTTCCCTTGAAGAATCACTTAAATATTTTGAAGAAGGTATAAAACTATATAGGAGTTGTAATAAAGTTTTAAATAGTACAGAACAGAAAATAACGCTTTTACTATCGGAAGATGATGATAGTAAAGAGATACCTTTTATGACTAATCAGGGGGAATAATATGAATTTTAAAAATGAATTATTAGATAAAAAAAAATAATTGATCAATATTTAGAGCAGTGTTTTACTAAAACTTCAGAGCCCCATGGAACAATTATTGATGCAATGGTCTATAGTCTTCGTGCGGGAGGTAAGAGACTACGTCCAATACTGATGTTAGAGGTATACAAAGTTTTAGCAGGAAATGATAATATAGAGGAAGTTATGCCCTTTGCTGCTTCTATAGAAATGATACATACATATTCCTTGATTCATGATGATTTACCAGCAATGGATAATGATGACTTTAGAAGGGGTAAAGCAACTAATCACAAAGTGTTTGGTGAGGGGATTGCTATTTTAGCTGGAGATGGATTATTAAATTTCGCCTTTGAGAAGATGATTGAAGGAATAACCAATTATTTCCCAAATGATGATAGAGGAATAAGAGCAATGTATGAGATTGCTAGAGCTTCAGGTATCAATGGAATGATAGGTGGACAGGTGGCTGACTTAGAATCGGAAGGTAAGAGAGTTGATAAAGATACTCTAAAGTTTATACACTTAAAGAAAACCTCTGCTATGATAGAAGCAGCAGTAAAGACAGGAGCAATTATTGGAAACGCATCGGAGGAACAATTCTTAGCTCTAAGTAAATATGCGAGTGCTGTTGGATTAGCATTTCAAGTGGTAGATGATATATTAGACGTGATAGGTGATGAAAATAAACTGGGAAAGAAAATTGGAAGTGATATTAATAATGATAAATCTACTTACCCATCTTTATATGGTATAGAAGAGTCTAAAATAATTGCAAATAAATTAATTGGTGACAGTATTAATGCACTAAATATCTTCGGCCAAGAAGCTGATTTTTTAAGAGTGTTAGCTAAATATCTTGAAATTAGGGAAAATTAATCTGAGGAGGAAAGTAATTGTCTTATTTAGAACATATTTATAATAACGACGTTCTAATGGTAGCAATGATATCGTGGTTTATTGCCCAAGGTCTAAAGGTAATAATAACCTTACTTACAGATAAAAAACTGAATTTATATAGATTTGTTGGGTCCGGTGGGATGCCAAGCTCTCATTCATCGATGGTTATGGGATTATCCACTGCAATAGGGCTTAAGGAAGGTTGGGGAACAAATTTATATGCTGCTACTATTGTTTTTGCATTAATTGTTATGTATGATGCTTCTGGTGTAAGAAGGGCTGTTGGTAAGCAAGCTATATTATTGAATAAAATGTTAGAGGATAAACAAAATCATAGACCTATTAATGAAGGAAGACTTAAGGAGTTAATAGGACATACTCCTATAGAGGTTTTTGCTGGTGCACTTTTAGGAATATTTATTGCTAATTTAATGATTTGAAATGGAAGTATAAATGTGCTATAATATCTTTTACACTTGATGGTGCAGTATTCTAGTCAGAGCTGCTAATTTTGAAGGCGGGGCTAAAAATCCGTCAAAGGGCACATCGATGAAGTTCCTGGTTTTGGCTTTTGACGCCCAGTCAGGGGTTGATGCTGGGAGTAAGGATTAGGGGGCGATCCACAAGGGCATGTGGGCGTTGACCCTCTATCCGTGGAGACCTAAATTTTAAAAGATTTAGGATGAACCTGCATTGTGGTGGAATTCTGCTACTTGCAGTGTAGCCTGCCTTGAGTGGAATAGGTGGATGAGTATGGTGCAGTGCCTATGGTACGGGCCCGTATTGTGGGTGTGTTGGTACTTTAAACCTATTCTGCAAAAGAGGCTAGGAAGTAGCAAGCCTGCTGAGGAAAACTCCTAGACTGTTCTGTTTTAGGAAGTATATTGAGGATTACAGTGCGGACTTAGTGGTAGTCTAGTTATATATTTGGCGACAATATAAATATGGGCTTAAAGGGAAACCGCTGAACTGGCGACAGATCAGTTCCCATAGGGGAAATCCTACTAGACCTATGCTGCAAAGTTTACTTAATATACTACCCTCAAGTGTAAAGTTGCTGATAGCTATTGCTATCAGTTTTTTTAATTACATAGATAAGCAATTACAGGAAATTTACTGAAATTTTTAAAAATATAAAATATATTGCTAAATAAAAGGTGTGTATTAGCTTGTCAAATAAAAATAATAAAGCTTATAATAGAAATAGATTTAAGAGTTTATTCGCAAGATATAGGATTAGATGGGTAATAAATGTAACTATTATTACATTTGTTTTAGCAATTATTATTAGTCTTACTTCGGAGGCTGTATTAAGAAGTGTTGATATTTATATAGCCTTTTTAGTACTTATTATAATTATATTATTTGGTGTGGTATTTGACACAATTGGAATAGCAGTTGCAACGGCAAGGGAAGAACCCTTTAATGCCATGGCATCTAAAAAAATAGATGGAGCCAAAGAAGCCATTAAGCTCATAAAAAATGCTGGTCCCGTATCTAATTTTTGTAATGACGTAATAGGAGATATTGCAGGAATTATAAGTGGTGCTGCTGGGGCAATAATATTAGTACAGATAAGTAAAAGTTATAGTGGATTAAATAGTGCTTTTTTAAGTATCATTCTAAGTGGTATTGTTGCTGCAATAACTGTAGGAGGTAAAGCCCTTGGTAAAGAAATTGCGATAAGCTATTCTAAGGAAATAGTATTCTTAGTTGCAAAAACTCTATTTTGGATTAAAAATAATTTAAAGATTAACATAATTCCCGATAACAAAAAATAAAATGTAACCTTATAGGAAAGTGAGCTGAAAATAATTGAAACACTTAATTGATAATATAAACAGTACAGAGGATATTAAAAATTTAAATAAGCCAGAGCTTAAAAAACTTGCAAAAGAAATAAGAGAATTCATTTTAGAAAAAGTATCTAAAACTGGTGGACATGTAGCTTCTAATCTAGGGGTTGTAGAACTTACTTTAGCATTACATAAATCCTTTAATAGCCCAGAGGATAAAATCATATGGGATGTGGGTCATCAAGCATATACCCATAAAATAATAACTGGTAGAAGAGACTATTTTGATAATTTAAGAAAGCTCAATGGCATTAGTGGTTTTCCAAAAAGATGTGAAAGCCCCCATGATTGTTTTGAGACTGGTCATAGCAGCACCTCAATATCAGCAGGCTTAGGTATGGCGTTAGCAAGGGATTTAAAAAATGAAAAACATCATGTGATTTCTGTAATCGGAGATGGTGCTTTAACGGGAGGAATGGCCTTTGAAGCCCTTAACCATGCTGGACATTCTAATACAAATTTCATGGTTATATTAAATGATAACGAAATGTCTATCTCTCAAAATGTTGGAGGATTATCAAAATATTTAAATAGACTTAGAAGTGATCCAACCTATTCTAGAGTCAAGGATGATGTTGAGAGCATTCTTAGAAAAATACCAGCTATTGGTAATACTGTGGCAAATACTGCTCAAAGGGCAAAGGATACAATAAGATACTTTTTAGTACCAGGTGAACTATTTGAAGAACTAGGATTCACTTATATTGGACCAGTGAATGGGCACGACATCGATGAATTAGTTAATGTATTAGATAAAGCAAAGAAAATTAATGGACCCATCATGATACATACTATAACAAAAAAAGGAAAGGGGTATTATTATTCTGAGAGGTACCCCGGTAAGTTTCATGGAATAGGGCCCTTTGATTTGGAAACGGGAGAAAAGACCAAAAAGGAAGATGGCAAAAAATACTCTGAAATATTTAGTGAAACTATAATGGATCTAGGAACTAGGGATAGTAGTATTGTAGCTATAACAGCAGCAATGCCATCGGGGACAGGCCTAAAAAATTTTGCAAAGAAATTCCCTAAGAGATTTTTTGATGTTGGAATCGCTGAGCAGCATGGAGTTACCCTTGCAGCAGGTTTAGCCGCTAATGGCATGAAGCCCATATTTGCAGTTTATTCAACCTTTCTACAGAGAGGCTTCGATCAAATTATCCATGACGTATGCATTCAAAATCTTCCAGTTGTATTTGGAATAGATAGGGCTGGAATAGTTGGAGAAGATGGAGAAACACATCATGGAATATTTGATTTATCATATTTAAGATATATACCTAATTTAAAAATTCTTGCGCCAAGGGACGGGAATGAATTAAGATCAATGCTTAAATATGCTTTTAAACAAAATGGACCTATCGCTATTAGATATCCTAGAGGTACAAGTAAAAATATAGAAATAGGTATCAATGAAAGTGAAATAGACAATAATAGAGCTGAAGTACTATGTCACGGTAAAGATATATGTCTATTAGCCGTTGGAAAAATGGTAAAAGTGGCTTTAGATGTATCCCAAAAACTTAAGACTGAAGGTATAGGGGCTACAGTAATAAATGCAAGATTTATTAAACCATTGGACAAGGAAACTATACTATCCTCTATAAAAGACATTAGGAATATTATTACTCTAGAAGATAACATGAAAGTTGGTGGATTTGGTAGTTCTATATTAGAGCTTTTAAATGAAAATAAAATTAATAATAAGAATCTAGAGATAATAGGCTTTCCAGATAAATTTATTGAGCATGGGAGTACAAAGGAAATATTTGAAATATATGGGTTAAATAGTGAAAACGTTTTTGAGAGAGCAAAGAAATTAATCGAAAGTGAAAAAGGAGTTTAATATGGAAAAAAGGCAAAGAATAGATATTTTACTGGTAGAAAGAGAATTTTTTACCTCTAGAGAAAGGGCTAAAAGAGCTTTAATGTCGGGGATAGTATTTGTAGATAATCAACGAGTAGATAAACCTGGAACAAAGGTTAGCACAAATGCAGAGATAGAAGTAAAGGGTAATACCATTCCCTATGTTAGTCGAGGTGGATTAAAGCTTGAAAAGGCAATTGACGAATTTAACCTACAATTAAATAAAAAAACAGCAATGGATGTTGGCGCGTCAACCGGTGGTTTTACAGATTGTATGCTGCAAAATGGTGCTAAGAAGGTTTACTCCATAGATGTGGGATACGGTCAATTAGACTGGAAACTAAGAAGTGATGATAGGGTAATATGTATGGAAAGAACAAATATTAGATATGTCAAACCAGAGGATATAAAAGATAGTATTGACTTTGCTTCAATTGATGTGGCCTTTATATCTTTAAAGCTGGTATTACCAGTAGTTAAAAATATTGTAAAGGAAAATGGAGAAATTGTATTTTTGATAAAACCTCAATTTGAAGCGGGTAGAGGTAAGGTTGGTAAGAAAGGTGTAGTTAGAGATATAAAAGTCCATAGAGAAGTAATTGAAGACATTTTGAATTTTTCATTAGATTTAGGATTGAGTATAGAAGGATTAACATTTTCGCCCATAACTGGACCAGAGGGCAATATTGAGTTTTTAGCATATACAGTAAATTCACCAAGTAAAGAAGATTATAATGTTGAAAAAGTATCCAATGATATAGTAACATATGCTCACTCAAATCTAAAATGATGATGATTATTTAATATAAAATAATAAAGGTAATTGTAAAAAGTTGTAGAATAGATTATTATGTAATTAATATATATACAATACTATAGCATAATATATACATACAAAATAAGCTATTAAAACTAATGCCTAACGTTAGATAAGGTTTTATTTAGCTATAGGTAAAATATATGAGCTGTTACAAGAATATACTGGGAGGATTATTATGAAATATTCTAGACATGCTAAAATTCTTGAAATCATAGAAGACAATGAAATAGAAACTCAAGAAGAATTAGCAGAGTACCTTAAGGAAAATGGATTTAATGTTACCCAAGCTACAGTATCCAGAGATATCAAAGAACTTAGGCTTATAAAATCCCTTGCAAAAAATGGTAGGTATAAATATGCTACCATAAAACAGCAAGAAGGTTTACTTTCGGATAGACTCATAAAGATTTTTAAAGATTCTGTTTTATCCATTGACTATACTAACAACATTATAGTTCTTAGAACTTTAGTTGGGGCAGCAAATGCAGCTGCAGCAGCTATTGATGCTTTGGATATAAAGGATGTGGTTGGAAGTATTGCTGGAGACGATACTATTTTTTTATTGATGAGAAATGAAGAGGATGTAAAAGAAACTATTAGTTATTTTGAAAGGCTTATAAAATAGAAATGGGGGACTTTTATGCTCCTTGAGCTTAGTATTGAGAATTTTGTATTAATAGAAAACATTGATATTAGCTTTACAAAGGGTTTAAATGTAATGTCTGGTGAAACAGGTGCAGGTAAGTCTATTGTTATAGATGCAATTAACTTAGCATTAGGAGGAAAATCTAGTAAAAATTATGTTAGAAGAGGGAAGGATAAGGCTATTATTCAAGTTGTTTTCGATATTTCTACTATTGAAATCAAACATTTACTTAGTGAATACGGAATAGATTGTGAAGATGATATACTAATACTATCTAGGGAAGTATTTGGTACAGGTAGGAGCATATCAAGAATAAACGGTAGAATTGTACAAATGGCATTTATTAATCAAATTTCTAAATTGCTTATTGATATCCACGGACAGCATGAACACCAATCCCTTTTATATCCTGATAATCACTTAGATATGCTTGACTTATATGGTAATGAATCCTTACAAAAAGTTAAAAATATAGTACAAAAAAAATATACAGAGCTTAAAGCATTAGAAAATAAATTAAAATCCTTAGGTCAAATTAATGGACAAGAAAGAGAAAGAAGGATAGATCTAATAAAGTTTCAGATTAATGAAATAGATTCATGCAACTTAAAAATCAATGAAGATGATGAATTAATGGATGAATTTGAGAAGCTAAAAAATGGTGAGGTAATATATCAAACCGTTAATGAAAGCTATGAGCTAATTTCTGCCGGTCTAAATGAAGATTATAGTATAAGTAGTGTTCTTTCAAATATAGTTACTAAACTAGAAAAGGTTTCGGACTTTGATAATCAACTAAAGACTTTTCATACAGGACTTCAGGATGTTTTTTATAGATTAGAAGATTTATCTACAGATATGAGATTATATTCTGAAGATTTCAACTTTGATCAAGACTATTTAATTGAGATACAAACAAGACTAGATGTAATAAATAATTTAAAAAGAAAATATGGAAATACTATAGAAGAAATTTTACAATATAGAAATAAATTACAAATTGAATTGAGCGAACTTGAAGATAATACTAATAAAATAGAGATTATTTCTAAAGATATAACTCAATGTAAAGAAGAATATTTAAAACAGAGTAATAATTTAAGTCTTCTTAGAAAAAAGGTAGCGAAGGAATTTGAGATAAAGATTCAAAGAGAGCTAAAAGATTTAAATCTTGAAAAAGCTTTATTTAAAGTAGACATTAGACCGAATTTAAATAAGGATGGAAAAACTATTTTAACTAAAGATGGTATAGATAAAATCGAATTTATGATTTCCACAAATCCAGGTGAACCAATCAAACCTTTATCAAAAGTTGCATCTGGTGGAGAAATATCTAGAATTATGCTTGCCATAAAGGTAGTTTTTGCTAAAATAGATAACATACCATCTCTAATATTTGATGAAATAGATACTGGAATAAGTGGAAAAACTGCAAATATAGTTGGAGAAAAATTAGCACTTATATCTACAACTCATCAGACGATTTGTATAACCCATTTACCTCAAATAACAGTGATGGCTGATAATCATTTATATATTGAAAAAACCCTTTATGAAGATGATACTATAACAGAAATAAAGAAATTGAACAAAAAAGAAAGAATTCAAGAAATTAGTAGATTAATTGGTGGAAATAAAATAACTAATTTAACAATAAAAAACGCTGAAGAAATGTTGAAGATGGCAGAGGATTTAAAGAAAAATTTATCTAAATAAGGATAAGCTGTTTTTATAAAAACAGCTTATCCTTATTATTTGCCATTTAATTCAAGTTTGCTTATTATTTAAACAGAATAAAGTCATAGATATTAGGCTAAATTATTAATAGAGTCTCCTATTTTATATCAATAATGAGATTCTTGATATATGGAAATTTTGAAAGAAGGAGTGATTCTTTAGGGGAGTGAACTTTTTTGAAGAAATTAAATAAAAGAGTATTCTTTTTCTCTGTTTTATCATTACTGCTTAGCTTAATTTTCCTAAATTTTATTGAGTTTCTCTCCTATCCAACTCAAATTAATGTTATTGAAGGAAAAGGACATATTTTAGATATTAAATATCCTTTTAAAATTGTAGATATGTCAAAGGATAAGATTATCAATATTAGTAGTGACAAGGGAGAAGAAGAAAGAAATAGCGAATTAAAAATAATACCACTCCAAAAAGGAAAAACTAAACTAGAAATAAAGCTTCTAGGAATACTACCAGTAAAAAATCTTGAAGTTGATGTATTACCAAAGCTAAAAGTAATCCCAGGTGGACATTCAATAGGTGTTAAACTAAATACTAGGGGAGTTTTAGTTGTTGGATTAGAAGAAATAGAAGGTATAGATAATGAAAATTATAACCCAGGGTATGATGGCGGTCTTAGAATAGGAGACAGTATTTTAGAAATAAATGGTACTAAGGTCAAGGATGCTGACCATGTAATAGATTTAATAAATGATAATAAAGGTAAAATATTAGATATTAAAGCCAAAAGAAATCGTCAAGATATGGATTTTAAGATTAAACCCGTTAAAAGTAAACTCTATAATGATTATAAAATAGGACTATGGGTTAAGGATAAAACTGCTGGTGTAGGAACTTTAACATTTTATGAACCAAATACTGGAGTTTATGGTGCCTTAGGACATGCAATATCAGATATAGATACTGGAAAAGTTCTTTCCGTTGGAAATGGAGAAATTGTAAAATCCAAAGTTGTATCAATAAAGCAAGGAAAAAGAGGAAAAGCTGGAGAGATACGAGGTATATTTTTAGAAACTATAGAACCTTTGGGAACACTTAATAAAAATACTGAGTTTGGTATTTATGGAACAATTCATACGGAACTAGAAAAATCAAAATATAATAAACCTTTAGAAATCGCACTACAGGATGAAATTAAAGAAGGGAAAGCTAAAATATTAACAACAACAGATGACAATAAAATTAAAGCTTATGATATAATAATAGAGAAGGTTAATCCACAAAAAAAGATTGGTAATAAAAGTATGATAATTCAAATTACCGATAAAGAATTATTAGAAAAAACAGGTGGTATTGTCCAAGGAATGAGTGGAAGCCCTATTATTCAAGATAATAAAATAGTTGGTGCAGTAACTCATGTGTTTGTTAATGATCCAACTAAGGGATATGGGATTTTTATAGAGTGGATGTTAAAGGAATCGGAAATTGAAAACTATTTAGATAAGGAATTAGCAAAAACAGGATAGTATTTATTGGAATAGCCGAATTATTTATAATTCGGCTATTTTTTTATAATATTTTGGAATTATTTGAAAAAAAGAAGGATATTTCTAAATTATGTCGAATTCAAAATGGTATGAGATAAAATATAAATTGTGTTAGACATATTTCAAGGAGGTTGTTTTGTGAAGGAAAAGATAAAGATATTAATAGCAGATGACAACAAAGACTTTTGTGATATTCTTTATGAATATCTTAGTAAGCAGGATGATTTAGAGATTATTGGAATTGCTAAGGATGGAATTGAGGCAGTTGAGTTATTATCTAAACAGACACCAGATGTACTTATATTAGACATCATAATGCCCCATTTAGATGGTTTAGGGGTTTTGGAAAGAATGCGGACTTTAGAATTTGAAATTCCACCTAAGGTGATTATTCTTTCAGCAGTGGGACAAGACAGAATTACTCAAAAGGCCATCAATTTAGGAGCAGATTACTATGTTGTTAAGCCCTTTGATTTCGAAGTATTCATAAAGAGAATTAGACAATTAATGGGAAGTGCTGAGGTTGCTCTTGAAAAGAGAAGATCATTAAGGGAATTTAGCATTGCAAATGTGGAAAATACAAAACCAAAGACTATATCACTTGAGGCAGAAATTACGAATATAATACATGAAATAGGTGTTCCGGCCCATATAAAAGGTTATTTATATCTTAGAGAGGCCATTGGGATGGTAGTAGAGAATCTAGAATACCTAAGTGCTGTAACAAAGGAACTCTATCCAAGCATAGCTCAAAAATTTAACACTACCCCATCTAGGGTAGAAAGAGCAATAAGACATGCTATAGAAGTTGCTTGGAGTAGAGGTAAAATTGATACTATAAATAAACTTTTTGGATACACAGTACATAATGGAAAAGGAAAACCCACGAATAGTGAGTTCATAGCAATGGTGGCGGACAAGTTAAGATTAGAGATGCAAGTTTCGTAAATCGCTTGAATTCAATACTTGCAAGGTTTTCGACAATACATAAATAAACCTACAAATACTTTTTAAGAATCCATTATTATTGTACAAGGTTAGAAATAGATTCCTTCAGTCAGTTGGTTTAATAAAACTAACTAATTGGAGGAGTTTTTTATGTTAAAATCAAAAGAATTTAAATTTCACCTTGAAGATTTTCTGTTATTTTGCACATCTAAAAACCTTTCTAAAAAAATTTTAAAATCCTATGACCAAACATTAAATCTATTTTTTTACTATATAGAAAATGGATTAGATTTAGATACCCCACTTGATGTAAAAACACCTCATCTAAGACAATATATTAAATATCTCCAAGAAAGAGAAAAATACACTGTAAAAACTACAAATATGGATATGAATTGTCCAGTTAGCTATAAAATTTTTCAGAATATTTTCAAGGTCTTGTAAATTTGCTCTTGTTTTACGTTAACATATTATTCTTTTGGAAATAATATATATACTATAATTTGATTTTATATAACGGGGAGTGGTATAATATGGGTAAGGGGGAGAAGATAATGAAAGTATTGGCTATACCAAAAGAAAACAAAGTAGTAATAAATGAAAAACAATTTAAAACTTTTATGGCTAAATCATCCTCTGGAATTAAAAAAAAGGCAGCATTAAAAAGAGCAAGTAGAATTAGTTCACAAATAAAGAGAAGAGATAAGTAAAAGGGTTTAGCAAATGTATGGTGAAGACCTTAAAATAGCAATAGATATATGTTGTAAGAGTTATAGTAATCAATATATGAAATTTGATTATGGGAATAAAGACATAAATGATTATCTTAATAGTTCAAATCGAAAAAAAGATTTGGGTAAAGGTGTTACTTATTTAGTTATTAATGAAGAAGATGATAAATATAATTTAAGTGATTATATTTTTGACACTGTTATTGCTGATATAAATGATTTAACTGAAACAAAAGTTGGAGCTGAATATGCAATTTTGTATTCTGTTAAAGATGCAATTAGTTTCTACGATAGAAATGGATTTGAGAAAATTAATAAATATATTGTACCTTTATATGATAGATTTGTTGATGAGTGTGAATTAATGATAATGGAATTATAAACACCTATTTAGGTGTTATTTTTTTATGCAAAAAAGCGAAGTGATAACAATATAAAACCAAGAAAAAGAAGACAGAAAACTCTTATATAAATATCTAGTCAAATATCTAATTAAAGATAAAAATAAATTCCAAAAGGAGGTTTAGGTAAGACAACTATTATAGATATGGTATTAAGTGTTTATACAATAGTTTTATCAAATAGAGAATTGGATGCAGTTGAATTTATAGATAAAACTAAAAGGGCATTACAGAATCCATATATATGGAATAAGGTTGCAAGAATTAATAAAAAAAAATGCCCATTTAGCAAATAGAGATTTGATATTTATAAACGAATCTCAAAATAAGCACCTTTAGAATTGCAAGATAGGTTCATAAAATTAGGTAGCCTATGGATTATAGAAGGAATAAAATGTGTTATTGATGAGCGTGGCTTTTTATTTTGGTAATAAGGCTACAAGGGATAAGATCTAAACATTTTTAATATTGACATTAAGTCAATTAGGATTTAATTATATCAAAGACTTTTTTCTTTTAGTATTAATATATCGAATTGGTTAGATTAATAATATATTGGATATATATTTGAAATAATAGGTATTATATAGTTAAATTAGGAGGGTTTATTTTTGAAAGATGAGAAATGGTATAAAAGAAATATAACTGAAATCATAGAAGAATTTAATACTGATTTAAAACATGGCCTAAGTACTTCTCATGTTGAAACTAATCAAAAAAAGTATGGATTAAATGAGTTGAAGGAAGAAGAAGGTGAAACCTTTTTCCAAAAATTCATTAAACAATTCAAAGATTTTATGGTTATAATTCTTTTAATTGCGGCAATAGTATCTGGTTTTTTAGGTGAAATTAAAGACTCTATAATAATTCTTATTGTAGTTTTACTTAATGCTATAATAGGATTAATCCAGGAAAATAAGGCTGAGGAGTCTCTAAAGGCTTTAAAAAATATGACAAAGCCATCGGCAAAGGTTTTAAGAAACGGAAAGATAGCCCAGGTTAAAGCTTCTACGATTGTACCAGGGGATATTATAATATTAGAAGCTGGAGACTATGTTCCAGCAGATGGCAGAATATTAGAATCTTCAAGTTTGAAAATTGAAGAATCAGCCTTAACTGGGGAATCAGTACCAGTAGATAAAAATATAAATATTCCAGAAGGAACTGAGATTCCACTGGGTGATAGAAAAAATATGGTTTTTTCAACTAGTATGGTCACCCATGGAAGAGGTAAAGTAATAGTTACAGAAACGGGAATGAAAACTGAAATTGGTAAAATAGCTGAAATGCTTAAATCTCAAGAGAAACTCAAGACTCCTCTACAACAAAAACTCGAAGAACTTGGTAAGTGGTTAGGTATGATAGCATTAACTGTATGTGGAGTGATTTTTTTAATAGGTTATTTCCAAGGTAGAGAACCCTTGGAAATGTTTATGATATCCGTATCCCTAGCAGTAGCAGCAATTCCAGAGGGGTTGCCAGCAATAGTTACTATTGTACTTTCCCTAGGGGTTCAAAGAATGATAAAAAAGAATGCGATTATTAGAAATTTACCAGCAGTAGAGACCTTAGGAACAGCTTCGGTTATATGTTCAGACAAGACTGGTACTCTTACTCAAAATAAAATGACAGTAACGAAGCTATATACCTATTCAAGTCTTAAAAATACAGAGGAAATTAGTTTAGAAGAAAAAGACAAAAACCTAGCAATTAAGATAGGTTTACTTTGTAATGACTCATCCATAGAAGAGGAAGAGGGTCATAAGAAAGCTATTGGAGATCCCACAGAGGTTGCTCTAGTAGTCCTTGCACAAAAGAAAGGTCTTTATAAAAAAGAGATGGAAAATGAACTAAGAAGAGTTAATGAATTACCCTTTGATTCCAATAGAAAACTAATGACTACAATTCATGAGTTTAAAAATGAATTTAGAGTATTTACAAAGGGAGCACCTGATGTTTTACTTGAGAAATGTAATAAAGTTCTTATAAATGGAAACATTGAAGAACTTACTAAAGAAAAAGCAAATGAAATTATAGAAATGAATAAAAAATTATCCAGTGAAGCTTTGAGAGTGCTAGCCGTTGCTTATAAAGATATATCAAAGATTCCGGAAAAAGTAGAGACGGATATTATTGAAGATGAATTAATTTTTGTTGGCTTAGTTGGAATGATAGATCCTCCTAGAGAAGAGGTGAAAAATGCTGTTGAAAAGTGCAAAAAGGCTGGTATTAAACCAGTAATGATAACAGGTGACTATAAATTAACAGCTATAACTATTGCTGAAAAGCTAGGTATATTTGGTAAAGATGATGTCGCCATAGAGGGTAAAGATTTAGAAAAATTATCTGATGAACAGTTAGAAGAATCTGTGGAAGAGTATTCGGTTTATGCAAGGGTATCTCCAGAGCATAAAGTTAGAATTGTTAAGGCTTGGCAATCAAAGGGAAAAATTGTTTCAATGACTGGAGATGGAGTTAATGATGCACCTTCATTAAAAAGAGCTAACATAGGTTGTGCAATGGGTATCACTGGAACCGATGTTTCAAAGGAAGCTGCAGATATGATATTAACTGATGACAATTTCTCTACTATAGTATCAGCTGTTGAAGAAGGTAGAGCTATATATGATAATATCCGCAAATCAATTCATTATCTTTTATCTTGTAATATTGGCGAGATAGTTGCATTATTAATAGCTTTACTGATAAAATTACCAACTCCCCTTCAACCCATACATATTTTATGGATAAATCTAGTTACAGATAGCTTTCCTGCTTTATCTCTGGGAGTTGAACCTGGAGAACCAGATATCATGGATAGAAGACCAAGGGAACCAGATGAAGGAATTTTTTCAGATGGATTAGGGACTTCAATTATGTTTAAAGGTATAGTCATAGGTTTGGTTGCCCTATTATCATTTTATTTTGGTTCAAAGTATAGCTTGAAAATAGGCAGGACAATGGCCTTTTTAACCTTGAGTTTTTCACAATTTGGAAATAGCTTAAGTGTAAGGTCGTTTGATAAGACTATTTTTAAATTAGGAATATTAAGTAATAAATACTTAATTATTGCCATAAGTATATCTACAACCTTAATGCTTAGTGTTATATTAGTTCCCTTTCTAAGGGAAGTATTTGAACTAACATTATTAACTTTCCAACAGTGGGTTTTAGTATTTCTATTTTCTGCTATACCCTTTACATTTGGTGAAATCTTTAAAAAACTTAAAGCTTAACATTGCATTTAGTGTTTAGAAATCAACTTGTAAACTTATTATGTTTTTTTCAAAACTCTTGCTATAAATAATATGGCAAGAGTTGTTTATTTTTAAATGAATATGACTAGATAATAATACAAAAAATAAATATAAATGATTTATATAAATTTCCGAGGCAATAGTGTTTTTTCTACAATTATTAAGAATTAAGCAATATAAAAGTAGATAATTGTAAAAAAAATATGTATTTTGGGAATGATTGTATTAAATAGTATTAGAAAAGCTGATTTTAATATATGAATTAAAAACTCTGAAGGATGATTTAAATATGGATAAAATTATAACTGAAAGGAAATGGATTAACTCCTTTGATAACACTCCACTTTTTTTTGCAAAGGATAAACCTAAAAATTGTAAAGCTATAATCATACTACTTCATGGTTTCACAGAACACTTAGGTAGATATGAACGTTTAAAGAACAAATTAAATCAATATGGGTATGCAGTATATAGATATGACTATAGAGGACATGGTAGATCAGGTGGAAAAAGGGGCCATATAAAGGATTATATATACTTTTTTAAAGATACTGATATTATTGTTGATGAAGTAAAAAGGGAAAATATTAATATTCCAATATTTATGTTTGGTTTTAGTATGGGAGGATTTATAGCGTTATCCTATGGAATAAAATATAAGAATAAACTCAATGGTCAAATTTTATCGGCACCAGCTACTATGCAGCCTGAGATATTAAAGGGACCCTTGGGAACTATAATAAAAGTAATTTACCTATTACATCCTAACTTTATGATAACAAGTAAATTATGGAGAATGTTTATGAGGAATGACAAAATAGCTATGGATTCAAATAAAGATAGGCTATTATTAAATCAAGCAACATTAAAACTCTTTGTTGAGTTCTTAATTAAAGGAATGAATTGGTTAGATAGTAATATAGAAATGTATAATATCCCTTGTTTAATAATACATGGGAGAGATGATAACATAATTTTAAAAGATGCGTCCGAAGTTTTATATAAGAGTATTTCCTCCATGGATAAAGAGTTGAAAATATACGAAAATTTATCCCATGAATTATTTAATGAAAAACTTGAAGAAAATATTTTAATGGATATTAATAAATGGATATACAAAAGAACGAAAATTAATAATAGAGTCTCCATGCAGTAGTGGAAACTTTATTATTTTTTTTATATTTTTTGGTAATACTATCTACAAATGTGCTGATGGGGAGGCATATATGATTTGTAAAGGTATAGTAAAAAAAGATTATAAAACTAAAAATTTAGTAAAAAGGCTTGCATTTGGCGATATTGCATTAATAAAGCATAGAGACATAGATGAAGTGGCAGCCCTGTCTTTAATCGACAGAAGACCTCGACTAATACTCAATGCTGAAAAATCAATAAGTGGAAAATATCCTAATAGGGGCCCTCATATATTAGTTAATTCAGGTATAGATATTATTGACTTAGAAAACGAAAATATTTTTGAAAAAATTGAAGATGGAATAGACTTAAAGATAATAGAAAATAGGATTTATTGTGATGATAAATTAATAGGAAGAGGAACTTTATTAAGTAAAGATTATATTAATGATCAAATTGAATTGTCTAAATTAAATATTGAAAGTGAACTAGATAATTTTATAGAGAATACTTTAGATTATGCAAAAAGAGAAAAAAGCATGATATTAGGAAGAATTAATTTGCCAGATATCGCCATTGATATGAATAATAAACATGTTCTTGTAGTCGTTAGAGGTAAAGATTATAAGGAAGATTTAGCAGCCATTAGAACTTATATACAGGAAATGAAGCCCATATTAATAGGGGTAGATGGTGGTGGGGATGCATTACTTGAATTTGGGTATATTCCAGATATTGTAATTGGCGATATGGATAGTGTTTCTGATAAATGTCTAAGAAAATGTAAAGAGATAATTGTTCATGCCTATGATAACGGGTTTGCACCAGGATTAAATAGAGTAAAAGGTTTAGAGTTAAATCATACTACTTTTCCTTCTCATGGAACTAGTGAAGACATAGCAATGCTTTTAGCCTATGAAAAAGGAGCAGATTTCATAGTGGCAGTTGGAACCCATACTAATATGATTGACTTTTTGGAGAAGGGAAGAAAGGGTATGGCCAGTACCTTCTTAGTACGACTAAAAGTGGGTTCAAAGCTTATTGACGCTAAGGGAGTTAATAAACTATATAAGGAAAGGATAAAACCTATTTATATGGTTAGTGTATTATTATCATCCTTAATTCCAATATTTGTAGCATGCTTATACTCCCCATTAAGTAAGCATTTGATTAGATTGATTCAAATCAAGCTTAAATTAGCATTAAGAATGAAGGGATTATTATGGTAATAAATATAAGACATTTTATAATAACGATTATATCAATATTCCTATCATTGGGGATTGGGATATTTATAGGTGCCATTATGGATAGTCAGCAATTATTCATACAGCAACAAAATGAATTAGTGTCTCAAATTGAGGACGATTTTAACGGTTTTAAAGAGAAAAATAATGAGCTAATAAATGAAATTACTAAATTAGAGGATGAAAAAAGAATATATGACGAGTTTACCAATAGGTTATATACTATTTTAACCGATGGAAAATTAAAGGATTTTAGTGTAGTACTTCTAAGAATAAATGACGACGAAGGAAAATATGAAGAATTGAATAGGTTACTTGAAGAATCTGGAGCTAAAATAGCAATGGATTTTTCAATACAATATAATAACGATAAACAAAAAAACTATGTTGAAAAATATTTTGAAAATAATATGAAGGAAAACAATATAAATGATTTAATTATTTTAACAACTGATAACCATTCAAATATGAATATGATAGAAATTCCTAAATATATTGATATACCAGTAATTGAAATTATAGACTCAAAGGAGAGTTATTTTCGAATAGAAAGCTATAATGGTTCCCAAATTAAGATTTTTACTAATTTAGATAATAAATTAGAACAAATTAATTTGCTTTTATACTTAATAAATATAAAATATGAATTTAAAAAAGATTATGGTGATAGATTAGTTACATGAATTATTAATAATAATTATTAGAAGGTGGTGACAAAACCCTTGAGCAAAAAAATAATTGCATTAATTCCTGCTTATAATGAAGGAGAGAGAATTGTTAACACAATCAAATCCTTAAAAAAAACCAAGTATATTAATGAGATAATAGTAATTGATGATGGATCAATAGATAATACCGCATCAAAGGCATTAGCCACTGGAGTTAAAGTTATCAAATTAAACAAGAATAAAGGTAAGGGATATGCAATAATGTGTGGATTAAAGGAAATAAAAAGCTATGGGGATATAATAGTATTTATCGATGCAGACCTAGAACATACTGCCCTTGAAGCAGATAAATTAGTTCTACCTTTATTATATGAGGATTATGATGTTACTATTGCCAAGTTTAAGCCTCCAAGTAAAAAGGGAGGATTTGGTCTAGTTAAATTTGTAGCTAAGAAAAGTGTATATTTCTTTACAAGTATAGAAATGGATAATTGCCTATCTGGGCAAAGGGCATTTAAAGCTGAGGTACTTAACAAAATAAAAAAAATACCTTCAAGTTATGGACTAGAAATAGGAATGTTAATTGACATACTTAAACTTAATTACAAAATTAAAGAAGTTGATGTAGATATGGTACATAGGGAAACGGGAAGGGACATTAAAGGTTTTATTCACCGGGGAAAGCAATTATATCAAATAGTAAATACATTAATAGATAAAGGCTTGGAGGAAATAATATGACGCTTTTATTGGGACTGATATCATACTTATTAACATTGCTGATTAATCCATTTATCAAAAATCTATTGATTGAGTCAAATTGTACTGTTGAAAATTATAAGGGTAAAAAAATACCTGTTGGAATGGGAATTGTTTTTTTAGTGAATTTTATTATAATAGCTATAATAATAACCATAGACGATGATATTATCCTATATTTATATCTTATATGTATATTAAGTATGGGTTTTACGGGAATAATAGATGACTTAATTGGTAACAAAGAAGCAAGCGGATTTTCTGGACATATTGGAATGTTATTGAAAGGAAAATTGACTACAGGTGGATTTAAAGCATTAATTGGAGGGCTTATTTCCATATTAATAGCTCTTAAAATATCAGAGGATATAAACATTGTACTATTAAATTTATTATTAATAGCTCTATTTACAAATTTAGTTAATCTATTAGACTTAAGACCAGGAAGAGCGCTTAAATTTTTTTTTGTAAATGCACTGTTATTATTTGTTTTAGTTAATAATAATTATGTTAAATATATATTAGCTAGTAATATTGGTGCCTCGTTATCATATTTCCCCTATGACATCAAGGCTGTATCTATGTTAGGTGATGTTGGATCTAATATTTTAGGAGTCACATTGGGATTGGGTTCAGTTTTTTTACCAATACAAATAAAGATAATATTAGTTTTTTTTCTAATTGCAGCAAATTTATATTCTGAAAAGAGATCTATATCTAAACTTATTTTAAAAAATAAGATTCTAAATTATATTGATAATATTGGTAGATGATAGGAGATATTTATGTTAAATATAAAAATGGGAAGAGTAATAGAAATATTAGAAGAAAGAAATAACTCAATGGAGATATATGTAGATATTAATGGTAAACAAGAAAAGGCAATTGTCTATAAAAATTTAGTATCAAAAATACATAAAGGAAATGAGGTGCTTTTAAATACCACCGCTAAAGATATGAAACTTGGAACAGGTGGATATCATTTTGTATTGGCTAATATGGATACAGGGTTTAAGAAAAGCACAGTTAAAGGGCATATAATGAAATTAAGATATACACCATTACAAATGAAGGTTAATTCCTGTGAAGAGCAAAACAGTCAATATCATAATGCTTTTAAAAATTTTACTAATCTTAATCGTATGCCAGTACTAATTGGTGGATTACATAGCATGTTATCACCATTATCTATTGTCTTGAAATCTTTTTATAAGGATATAAAGATTAGCTATATAATGACTGACGGGGGAGCACTTCCCCTTGATTTTAGTAAAAGCACTTTTGAACTAAAGGAAAAGGGGTATATTAATAATACTATAACCGTAGGTCATGCCTTCGGTGGAGAGTATGAATGTGTTAATATATATAATGGATTAATTATGTCAAAGGAAGTATTAAAGAGTGATATAGCTATAGTTTTAATGGGACCAGGGATAGTGGGAACAGGTACAAAGTATGGCTTTTCTGGCATAGAACAAGGGAATATTATTGATGCAGTTAACGACCTTGAAGGGGTCCCCATATGCATACCTAGGATAAGCTTTAGTGATAAAAGAAATAGACATTATGGAATAAGTCATCATACACTGACTGTTTTAAATAAAATATGTAAGACGAAGGCCATTATAGGAATACCATTATTTGAAGAAAAGAAACTGTATTATATAAAAAAACAAATAGAGGAGTATAATCTTGATAGTAAACATGATATAATTTATGATGAATATAATAATATAATAGACATTCTAAGGAAGTCGGATATATGTATAAATACAATGGGAAGAAATATTGACCAGGATATGGAATACTTTACAACCACTGGAGTAAATGCAAAATTAGCATTAAGATATATATCGGCTTTATCATATTCTTAAAGAATAAAGGGGAGTTTATATGATTGTTGAAAGGACCATTAAGTCAGATAAAATATATCAAGGTAAAATAATTAACTTGAGAGTTGATACTGTAGAATTACCTGATAAAAAATATTCTAAAAGAGAAGTTATTGAGCATCCTGGGGCAGTTGCAATAGTGCCTATTACACAGGACAATAAAATAGTAATGGTTAAGCAGTTTAGAAAGGCTGTTGAAGAAGTTCTTCTAGAAGTTCCTGCTGGCAAGCTTGAAATTGGGGAGGAAGCTATGGAATGTGGCAAAAGAGAATTATTAGAAGAAACAGGATATAAATCTGAAAACCTAGAGCCTTTATTCGACTTCTACACATCGCCAGGTTTTTCTAATGAAGTTATATCTATCTATATTGCAAAAGACCTTATTAAGGATGTGGCTAGACCAGATGAAGACGAATATATAGAGGTAGAAGAGCATGATATAGACGACTTGATCCAAATGATAATGGGTAATAGAATTAAGGATGGTAAAACTATAACAGCAATTTTAGCAACAAAAGAATATCTAAACCTATAGAATAATGATTTTATAATAAGTATATAAAATACATATTATTTATTATATGACATATAATCCCCTTTCTATGCATACTTATTTAATAGCATGTACTAGGAAGGGGGATGTTTTTTTGATTAGAAGATTAAATAGATTTTTTGTAAAACATATTCAAGGTAATTTAATAATTTATTTTGTGGTGCTACTCTTCTTTATGATCGGTATTTCTGCAGGAGCATTTACAACTAAGGCTCTATCAGATGGTGAAAACAAAGAACTTATTAATTATTTGGAGAATTTTTTTAAGATACTTAATACAAAGGATATCAATAACTTTGGAATACTAAAACAAGCCATTATTAGTAATTTACAAACTGGACTATTAATTTGGATACTTGGCATAACAATTATTGGTATTCCAGTTATATTATTACTAATTGCATTTAGAGGATTTATTATAGGATTTACAGTGGGGTTCTTTGTAAAACAAATGTCCTTTAAAGGGTTAGTGTTTGCAATTTTCTCATTATTACCTCAAAATATATTTATAATACCTGGAATAATTTTGATAGGGGTATTAGGAATTAGTTTCTCCGTTATGCTAATCAAAAATAGAATTAATAAACCTATTATTCACACTAATATACTAAATCAATTTTTTGTATATAGTACAATGATTAGCATGATATATATGGTAATTATTGCAGGATGCATTATTGAGGCCTATATATCTCCATTATTTGTAAAGATATTATCAAAATATATGTGATTATTTATAATAGAGAAATTTTATTAATATGTTTAAAGGATTTTAGATATATAATGTTGAATTAAGTAAGATATAAAGAATAATGCTGAGTATGGTATAAAGGAGTACAAAACAAATGAATAAAATCCTAAATAATTTTTTGGATTATTTAAAAAATGAAAAAGAGCTTTCGAATAATACTTTAGAATCCTATGGAAGAGACTTAAGACAATTTAGGTCATTCCTTGATGAGAAAAGTTTTAACTATTTAAAAGTTAACAAAACAACTATAATAACCTATTTATTATATTTACAAAAGAAAGGAAGGGCTACTTCTAGCATTTCTAGAAGTCTAGCTTCTATAAGATCATTATATCAATATCTATTAAATGAAGGGTTGATAAGTTCAGACCCAACAGTGAACTTGGAATCACCAAAGCCTGAAAAGAAACTACCTTGTATATTAAGCTTAAGTGAGGTTGACAAGCTATTAAATCAACCAGATGCGAATTCGAAAATGGGTATTAGAGATAGAGCCATGCTTGAACTTTTATATGCTACGGGTATTAGAGTATCGGAGCTAGTAAGATTGAATATCAATGATATAAATATTGATATGGGATTTATTAGTTGTAAAAACCAAGATAAAGAAAGAGTAATCCCTATAGGGTCGATGGCTAAGAAGGCTCTTAAAAATTATATTGATGATTGTAGAATTAAACTAATCAAGGAAAACATAGAGGCGGCGTTGTTTGTTAATTATTATGGGAAAAGATTAACTAGACAGGGATTTTGGAAAATAATCAAGAGATATACTGAGAAGGCTAATATCGATAAGAAAATAACTCCCCACACCTTGAGACACTCCTTTGCAACTCATCTTATTCAAAATGGTGCAGATTTAAAATCTGTACAAGAAATGCTTGGGCATTCGGATATTTCTACTACTCAAATATATATGCAGATAACACAAAATAAAATTAAAGATGTTTATAATAAAGCACATCCTAGAGCCTAATAATGGCTCATTTTGTTTTTTAAAACTAAAAAGATAAAGAAAATATAGAGATAGTGAAAATAATAAACTTTTATGGGTAAATTAATAATAAACATAGGAGGGATTAAATGATTGATAGAATTGTTATACTTGTAATGGATAGTGTTGGTATTGGTGCATTACCAGATGCTGATAAATTTGGGGATGTAGGTACTAATACCCTTGGTAATATTATAAAAGAAACAGGGAATATTAAATTACCTAATTTGACTAATTTAGGACTAGGAAATATTCAAGGTGTAAATGAAATGGATTCAGTCGAGGCCCCAATAGGTTGTTATGGACGACAAATGGAAATATCTAATGGTAAGGATACTACCACTGGTCATTGGGAAATAGCTGGATTATATTTAAAACAGTCCTTTAAAACTTATCCCAATGGTTTTTCAGATAGGATAATCAAAAAATTTGAAGAAAAAACTGGAAAAAAAGTATTGGGTAATAAACCGGCTTCTGGTACAGTAATAATTGAAGAATTAGGAGAAGAGCATCTTAATACTGGAAATCCAATAGTATATACTTCAGCAGATAGTGTGTTTCAGATAGCCGCCCATGAAGAGATAATACCATTAGATGAATTGTATAATATGTGTAAAATAGCTAGAGAAATTTTAACTGGTGCTGATCAAGTTGCCAGAGTAATTGCTAGGCCATTTGTTGGCGAACTAGGAAACTTTTCAAGAACATCTAACAGAAGGGACTATTCTCTTGATCCCTTTGATAAAACAATTTTAGATATAGTATCGGATAATAATTATGATGTTATGGCAGTAGGAAAAATAGAGGATATATTTAACGGAAAGGGTATAACAAAGGCTATACATACAAAAGACAACATGGATGGTGTAGATAAAACCATTGAATTTCTTAAAACAGATACCAAGGGTATTATTTTTACTAATCTAGTAGATTTTGATTCAAAATATGGACATCGTAGAGATGCTACTGGTTATAAAAAAGCCCTTGAAGAATTAGATTTAAGAATACCGGATATACTAAACAACCTTAAGAAATCTGACATATTGATTATAACTGCCGACCATGGCAATGATCCAACTTATAAAGGAACAGACCATACAAGGGAATATACTCCAATAATTGCATATGGAAAAGAAATTAAATCCAATGTGAATCTTGGAACAAGAAAATCCTTTGCTGATATTTCTGCAACCATTGCTGACATACTTAGAGTTGAACCCCTTCAATATGGAGAAAGTTTTAAAAATCAAATTATTGATTAAGAGGAGGGAAATAATGAAGGACTTAATACAAAGAATTAATGAATCAACAAGTTTTATTAAAGATAAAATTGTAAAGGAACCAGAGATAGGATTAATATTAGGTTCAGGACTAGGAACACTTGCAGATGAGATAGAGGATAAAACCTATTTATCCTACAATGATATACCGAATTTTCCAGTATCCACAGTAGAAGGACATGCTGGAAGATTTGTTGCTGGATGTTTAGAGGGCAAAAATGTAATAGCGATGCAGGGTAGGTTTCATTATTATGAAGGATATAATCTAGAGGAAGTCACATTTCCGATTCGTATAATGAAAGAGCTTGGAGTAAAAACAATAATTGTAACTAATGCAGCTGGAGGAGTTAATAAGAGCTTTAAGCCTGGAGATTTAATGCTTATAACTGACCATATTAACTTTGGATTTGATAATCCATTAATAGGGAGAAATTATAAAAAGTTAGGAGTTAGATTTCCAGATACATCTCAGGCATATGATAAAAAATTAATTAATATTGTAAAGGATATTGCTAAAGAAAGTAATATTGATTTAAAGGAAGGCACATATACTTTTTTTACAGGACCTACATATGAAACACCTGCTGAAATAAGGATGGCAAGTTTCATTGGATCAGATGCCGTTGGAATGTCCACAGTCCCTGAAGTTATGGTAGCGGTTCATTCTAGTTTAAAGGTTATTGGCATATCATGTATTACTAATATGGCTGCAGGAATATTAGATCAGCCCTTACATCATGATGAAGTAGTTGAGACAGCTTCAAAGGTGAGAAATACTTTTACAGAATTAGTTAAAAATATTATTAATAAACTATAGAAGGGAGTTATTTAATCATGAAGGATTTAAAAGAAAAAATTAAGGAAGCCTGCGAGTACATAAATGAGAGAATTAGTATTAAGCCTGAAATTGGAATGATATTAGGATCGGGATTAGGAAGCTTAGCCGATGAAGTTAAAGATAAGGTATCAATTAAATATGAAGATATACCCCATTTTCCAATTTCAACAGTTGAAGGACATGAGGGGCAACTAGTAATTGGTATGATTGAAGGGAAAAAGGTAGTTGCCATGCAAGGAAGATTTCATTATTACGAGGGATATAGCATGCAGGAAGTAACATTTCCTGTTAGGGTGATGAAGGAGATAGGTATTAAGTTAATGCTTGTAACCAATGCCTGTGGAGGCATGAATCCAGAGTTATATCCTGGTGCTTTAATGTTTATTGAAGACCATATAAATTTTACAGGGGATAATCCATTGATTGGACCAAATGATAATGAGTTAGGTCCTAGGTTCCCTGATATGTCAACAGCATACGATAAAGACTTAATAGCTATGGGACAAAAAGTAGGCGATAAAAAAGATATTGAAACTAAAAAAGGTGTTTATGTTGCAATAAGTGGTCCAAACTATTTAAGTGCTGCTGAGTTAAGGATGTTAAGAAAATTTGGCGGTGATGCAGTGGGAATGTCAACAGTGCCAGAGGTAATAGTTGCTAAGCATACTGGTTTAAAAGTACTGGGGATTTCATGTGTTACCGATATGGCTATAGCTGATGGATTAGAACCATTAGAACATTCTAAAGTTGTAGAGATTGCGAATAAAACTAGACCTAAATTTATTATGTTAGTTAAGGGTATACTTCAAGAGGTGAACCTTTAAATGAGAATGTATGATATAATTTTTAAAAAAAGAGAAGGTTATGAATTAACTGAAGAAGAAATAAGTTATTTTGTAAATGAATATACAAATGGAAATATACCAGACTATCAAGCATCAGCTTTACTAATGGCTATTTATTTTAAAAAAATGACTAAACAGGAAACCGTGTATTTAACAAAAGCAATGATGAATTCAGGTGAAGTCATAGACCTTTCTGCAATAGAGGGGATAAAAGTAGATAAACATAGTACTGGAGGAGTTGGAGATACTACAACCCTTGTATTAGGACCCCTTGTTGCATCATGTGGAGTACCCATAGCAAAAATGTCTGGAAGAGGATTAGGACATACAGGTGGAACTATTGATAAGCTTGAGTCAATAAAAGGATTTTCTACAGAGCTGACAAAGGATGAGTTTATAAATAATGTAAATAAATTTAAAATAGCAATTATCGGTCAAACGAAGAATGTAGCACCCGCCGATAAAAAAATATATGCTCTTAGGGATGTAACTGCCACAGTAGATAATATTTCTCTTATTGCCAGCAGTATAATGAGCAAAAAGTTAGCTGCCGGGAGTAATGCAATTGTTTTAGATGTAAAAATGGGTAGTGGAGCTTTTATGAAGGACATTGATAGTGCAATTGAGCTTGCAAAGGAAATGGTAGACATAGGTATTAGTATGGGTAGAAAAGTAATAGCAATTGTTACTAATATGGATGAGCCCCTAGGTAATGCTATAGGCAATTCCTTGGAAGTTAAGGAAGCAATTGAAACCTTAAGCAACAAAGGACCTAGAGACTTAATAGAGCTTTGTATAACACTTGCTAGCTATATGGTAATGCTAGGAAAAGAAACAATTAATTTTCATGAGGCAAAAAAAATAGTTGTTAAAAGTCTAGAATCTGGAAAAGCTCTAGATAAATTCAAAGAATTTGTTAAGGCTCAAAATGGAGATATTGAAGTATTAGATAATCATGAACTTTTACCTAGTTCAAAATTCATTTATGAGGTAAAGGCAAAAAATAATGGATATATACAAAAAATTGAAGCTGATGCAATAGGAAATATCGCAATGTTATTGGGTGCGGGAAGATTAAATAAGGATACAGAGATAGATCTATCAGCAGGGATTATCTTAAATAAGAAAGTGGGAGATAAAGTTATAGAGGATGAGACTATTGCTAAACTGTACCATAATGATAATACTAGATTGGAAGAAGCCATATTGCAAATAGAGTCTGCAATAGTCATAGGTAATGAAAATTTGGAAAAACAAAGTTTAATAAAAGCCATAGTTGAAAAGAATAATATAATAAGACTGTAAATAGTTACTATTTACAGTCTTGTTATATTATCTAAAGAATTACAAACAATTGATGTCAAAATTCTTTAATAACCTTTCTATATTACCTTCTAAATGTATAAGTAATTGATACAGTGGAAAATATAAGAGTAAGAAAATATTAGGAGGAATGTAGATGAAAAAGAAATATTTCATGAATACTATTATTTACACATTAATTGGATTGATGATAGTTATAAATCTTCCATATGATTCAAATGCATTGGAATTTGATGTTGATGCAAAATCAGCAGTACTATTAGATGCAGGTTCAGGGAAAATACTATATGAAAAAGGATCCCATGAGAAATTGCCACCTGCTAGTGTAACAAAGATTATGACAATGCTACTTGCAATGGAAGCCTTAGATTCTAATCAAATCTCCCTTCAGGATGAAGTCTCTATTAGTGAAAATGCCTCTAGTATGGGAGGGAGTCAATTATATCTTGAACCTGGAGAAAAAAAGACTGTAGAACAATTACTTAGTGGGATCGCAATAGCATCTGCCAATGATGCCTGTGTAGCATTAGCAGAACATATTGCCGGGACTGAAGATTTATTTGTACAACGAATGAATGAAAGAGCAAAAGAGCTAGGGATGAAAGATACACAATTTAAAAATACAAATGGACTTCCTGAAGAAGGACATTATACATCAGCCCATGATATAAGTATAATGTCCCTAGAATTATTAAAACATCCTAAAATACATGATTGGTTAACTGTATGGATGTCAACTATGAAAGTGGGTAAAGGTAAAGAAACTACCTTAGAGTTAACTAATACAAATAAAATGATAAGATTTTATGAAGGAGCAAATGGAATAAAAACAGGATTTACACAAGAAGCAAGATTTTGTTTATCGGCATCTGCAACTAGAAACAATTTTACTTTAATAGCAGTAGTGCTTGGTTCTCCAACTTCAAATATTCGCTTTACAGAAGCTAGAAAATTATTAGATTATGGATTTGCGGCTTATAATTCAGTTCCTATCTGTAAAAATAGCGAAATAATACAAGAATTAAAGGTTGAAAAAGGGAAGTTAGATAAAGTCAACATCATACCTAAGGTAGATTTTAGTATATTAGTAAAGAAAGGTGAAGAAAATAATATTACAAAGGAAATAGTTTTACCTGAATCAATGAAAGCTCCTATAGATAAAAATCAAAAAGTTGGGGAGATTATTGTAAAAAATTTAAAGGGAGAAAAAATAGGTAAAGTTGATTTAATTACTGAAAAGTCAATAGAAAGAGCATCAGTAATTGATATGTATGGAAAAGTGTTAAGAAGTATATGCAAATAGAAGGTGAAAACACCTTCTATTTTTATGCGTAAAAATCTTTAATTAGAATTATTTAAGATCTAATCTTAACAAAATCATACGAAATACTAGGTATTAAATTTTCTCAAATATAAAATTCCTATATGATATAATGTAAAGATATATAATGTATTCATTTAAAGCTTTTTATATAAATTAGAGAATACAATTTATTGGGCATTATATATAATAAAAAAGTATTAAAAAGAAGGTGTCATTATGGGTTATGAAATTAAGCTTAAAACATTTGAAGGCCCCTTAGATCTACTATTTCATTTAATTGAAAAAAATGAAATAGATATATATAATATACCTATTTCTGAAATAACAAATCAATATTTGGAATATATTAATAGCATTCAAAATTTAGATATGGAAGTAGCTAGTGAGTTTTTAGTAATGGCTGCAACCCTGTTAGAAATAAAATCCAAAATGTTGTTGCCTAATCCTGTGGAAGAGCAGCTTGAGTTTGAAGCAGATGGTATTGACCCAAGGAGAGATCTAGTAGTAAAACTAATTGAATATAAAAAGTTCAAAACTGCAGCAGACTTCTTTAAAGAAAGAGAAGATTTACATGGTAGAATTTTGTTTAAAGCTCAGGAACACCTTGAAGATTATATAGATAAAAAAAATGTGCTAATTGAGAATGTAAGCTTTGAAAAAGAAATACTCATAAATGCTGTAAATAGATTGTTAAAAAAGGCTAATAGAGAGGATCAGAATAGAAAAGAATTTTTTAAAGAATTAAAGAGAGATATATATACTGTGGATGAAAAAATTGTACTCATAAGAAATATGATTATAAATAAAGATGAGATAGGCTTTAATGATTTATGTCAAAATGATAATTCTAAATTGGAAATAATTGTAACATTTTTGGCTTTGTTAGAGTTATTAAAGCTAAAGGAAATTAAGATTGAACAATCTAAGATATTTGGAGAAATAAGTATTTATGGGGTGGCTTAAGGAGGTAGTATAATAGATATGAATGGTATTGAAATAAAATCAGCAATAGAATCCTTATTATTTGTTTGGGGAGAACCTTTAGAAATTAAAGAAATGGCTAAAGTTTTAGATTTATCCATAGAAACAATTAGATTTTACGTATTAGAATTGCAAGATGAATTATATAAAACAAAAAGGGGAATACAAGTAATTGAGATAAATGATTCATTTCAACTATGTACTAGACAAGAGAATTATTCTTATATAGAAAAACTTTGCATTACATCTCAAAGTAGGGGATTATCACAACCAACTTTAGAGGTGTTGGCTGTAGTTGCTTATAAACAACCTATAACAAAGCACGAAATAGACAGTATAAGAGGAGTAAAAAGTGATAAGGCAATAAATACTTTAATAGAAAAGGAGATTATTGAAGTAAAGGGTAGACTCGAAAAAACCGGCAGACCACTGGTATATGGAACAACAGATTTGTTTTTAAAGGTTTTTGGATTTAAAACCCTCCAGGATTTACCTGAAATTGATAATTTTCAGAATATAGACTTTCTTAATAATAATGAAGAGTAAGGAATAAAAATATCCCTTACTCTTTTAGTATTTTATTTATGAATAATTATTAGGAAAATCCCATATCTATTAATTCATAGATAATAATAGTTCTCTTAACACCTTTGTAGCCACAGCAGTAGAAACACCTGTTGGATCATAATCTGGTGACAGTTCCACAAGGTCAGCTCCTACGATGTTAAGGGAACTAATTGATTTTAATATATTTAGCATATCAGTAAAGGAAATACCACCTGGTTCTGGTGTACCAGTGCCAGGAAATACTGATGGATCTAAAATATCTAAATCAATAGTCACATATACAGGTCTATCTTTTATTTGTTCAATCACATCATCTAATTTATCATAGCCAAATCTATTAATAAATGTATGTCCACCCTTTTCTGCCCAAAGAAATTCATTCTTTAAACCAGAGCGGATACCAAATTGAAAGATTCTATTATCACCTAGCATATCCCATATTTTTCTAATGACAGTTGAATGAGAAAGACATTCTCCCATATAGTCTTCTCTTAAATCTGTATGAGCATCAAAATGAAGTAAAACTAAGTCGCTATATTTCTCATATACTGATTCCACAACAGGTAAAGTAACTAAATGTTCTCCACCAATTAATAGAGGTTTTTTATTGCTTTCAATTATATGCTTTGAAAATTCCTTAATACTATCAAGAACAACAGAAGTATTTCCATATGTTATTTCTAAATCACCAGCATCGTGAATTTTATAGTCCAGTAAATCCTTTTCTAAGTAGGGACTAAAGGTTTCAAGGCCATATGAATCAATTCTAATTTTATATGGTGCAAATCTAGATCCAGGTCTAAAGGTAGATGTTCCATCAAAGGGTGCACCAAATAATACAGTAGATGAGTCCTCGAAACTACTTTCACAGCTTAAAAAACAATATCTATTAAATAGTTCCATCTGCCAATTTCTCCTTTACATAAGTAGGTATTCCAAAGGATCCAACATGAAGGGTGGGATTATAATACTTAGTTTTGATATTTAAAGATTCCCATTCTTCTTCCTTAAGATCTGTTTTTGGATTAAGATTTTTCGATGCAAAGTTAAATAACCAATAGCCTCCAGGATATGTTGGGATAGAAGCTTGATATACTTCTACTATTGGAAACATTTTTTTTAGCTTTCTATTGGAACTTATCCCTACTTTAAAGAATTCATCATAAATAGGAGTTTCATTTTGATTAACTAAGATACCTTGATCAGTTAAAGCATTAAAACAGTTGGTATAAAATTCAGTTGTGAATAATCCTTCCCCTGGTCCTATGGGATCAGTAGAATCAATGAGAATTAGGTCATAAAGATTTTTCTTGTTTTTTACAAATTCAACTCCATCTTCATAAAGAACAGTTACCTTTTCATTATTCAATTCACAGGATACGCTTGGAAAATACTCCCTAGCAACATCTACAACCATTTTATCAATTTCAACCATATCAACATGTTCTATTGACGGGTATTTCATTAGCTCCCTAACTGTACCACCGTCGCCTCCGCCTATAACTAATACATTCTTAGTTTTTGGATTAACTGCCATTGCTGGATGAACGATCATATCATGATATATAAATTCATCCTTCTCAGTAACCATTACCAAACCATCTAATGTCATAAGGTTACCAAATTCGTAAGTTTCAAAAACATCAACCTTCTGAAAAGAACTTTTATTACTAAATAAATGATTTTTAATTTTAAGAGAAAACTTCACATTTTCTGTATGACTCTCAGAATACCATAAATCCATAAAAAAACCTCCTCGATATAAAATATTATTTCTTTCATAGATTTCAAATTTTAGTATTTACCATACTGACTAATTTAATTAGAAAGAGGGTGGTGAAGATACCCATAAGATTGTAGCTGGTTTATTATATTGATTTTCTAAGTAGTGGGATTTAGTTGATTTAAAATAAAAACTTTCTCCACTTTTAATTTTATAGCATCGATTACCTATAACAAGCTGTAAACTTCCCTTTAATACATAACCAAATTCTTCTCCTTCATGGGGATCATCAATTTTTGTTCTGCTTTTGGAATCAATGGTTATCAGAATTGGCTCCATATCATTTTTTTGAGCATTAGGTATAAGCCAAGAAATATTAAAACCATATTCTTCATTAGTTACCTCATAAATATCTTCTTGGGTAAATACAATTTTTTCTTCAATATCTTCATTGAAAAAATTTTTAATATTAGTTCCAAGGGCTTCTAGAATATCCATTAAAGTAGCTATAGATGGAGAGGTTAGATTTCTTTCAATTTGTGAAATATATCCTTTAGTCAAATCACATCTGTTGGCGAGTTCATCTTGGGTTAAATTATTTAGAACTCTCAATCTTTTTATTTTATCACCTATATTCAAGGCATATCACCTCTATTTATATAGTTTAATCGCACCTTGACTTAATATATGTAAACATAGTGTTTACATATATTAAATATATATGAAAAAGATGAAATGTCAATAAAATAATATAAATTCTTTATAAATTCTTTCATGTTTATAAAAGTATAAAATTGGAAAAGATAGAAATAAAAAAGCAACCAATTTCTTAGAGGTGTAAATAATGATGCTATTAATTATTTTAATTATCTTTGCAGTAATTATCATTTCACCAATTACAATAAATATTAAGATGCTAAAAGATAATAATAACGACGAAGTTATAATAAATTTTAAATTACTATACGGAATAATTAAATTCAAACTAGAATACCCTCTAATTAATATAGAGGTTAACAAAAAAAACATAAATTTAAAGTTTAAAGAAGAAAGAAAGAGCAAGATAAAGAGTAATTTATCAAAGGATAATAAACAATCAATTAATATAGACAAACTTATGTCACAATTGAATTCTGCCAAAGGAATATTCAATGAATATAAGGATATATTAAATTATATTTTGAGCAGAATAAATTGGAAACTTCTATATTGGATATCAGAGATAGGTACAAATAATGCAGCTAGCACAGGATTGATTACAGGATTAATTAGCATAATTAAAAGTAACTTAGTAGTATTTATGAATAATAGAAACTATGAGTTTGAAAAGGTAAGAATGGATACCGCTCCAAATTTTAAAAAGTTAGTATTTAGGACAAAGCTTAATTGTATATTTAGTATTAAAGTAGGCTATATTATTATAGCAGGGCTAAAGTTTTTGAAATTAAGGTTTATTAGTTGATTAAATTTTAAAAGGTGGTGTTTTAATGGCCAATCATCCTATAGAAGCATTGATGAAAACTACTATGGAAAGTTTAAAGGATATGGTAGATGTAAATACGATAGTAGGTGATCCTGTAGAAACTGCAGATGGGACTACAATAATACCAATATCTAGGGTGTCCTTTGGGTTTGCATCTGGTGGAGGAGAATATAAGGAAAAACAAAATGAAGAAAGCCAAGAAGATGAATCTAAGTTTCCCTTCGCTGGTGGAACAGGAGCAGGAGTTTCAGTTCAACCTGTTGCATTTATGATAGTAGGCAAACAGAATACGAAGTTGTTACCCGTTGACCAAGGAGCTAATATGTTCGATAATCTAGTAGGGTTGACATCTAAAATTATTGATAAGCTACAAACGGGAGAAGAAAAAGAAAAGAAAAATGAAAAATCTAAAGAAAAAAGTAACGAAGAATAAGAGCGGAGTACCGCTCTTTGTTGTATTAAATCTAAAGTGGTACAAATGGAAATTAATATGAAATAAATATCGGAGTGATAAAATGAAAGGTTATAATAAATTAGTATGTATAGCTATAGTTTTAATTATGAATTTATTAATTCTTCCATTTGAGAGTTATGGTAATACAGCTAGTAGCGCTATAGTAATGGAGGTAAAAACTGGTAGAGTACTATATTCAAAAAATATTAACTCTAAAAAGCCTATGGCAAGCACAACAAAAATTATGACAGCTCTACTGGCATTAGAAAATGGTAATATAAAAGATAAGGTCAAAGTCTCACCGGATGCCGTAGGAGTTGAAGGATCATCAATATATTTGCAATATGATGAAGTTATTAGTTTAGAAGATTTAGTATATGGTCTAATGCTTAGATCAGGAAATGATTCTGCATCGGCAATAGCGTATCATGTTGCAGGTTCTGAAGAAAAGTTTGCAAGTCTAATGACTAAGAAAGCTAAAGATATAGGAGCAAACAATACAAACTTTACAAACCCCCATGGGCTACATAATACTGACCACTACACAACTGCTTATGATTTAGCATTAATTACTAGAGAAGCTCTTTTGAATGATAAGTTTAAAGAAATTGTAAAAACAAAAAAATGGGTTTCAAATAGAACTACTTTAAATAAGGTTTTTTATAATAAAAATAAAACTCTATTTCAATTTCCTGGTGGAGATGGAGTTAAAACTGGATATACTACCGTAGCGGGGAGATGTCTAGTAACATCAGCTACTAGAGATGACATGCAGATCATAGCTGTAGTTTTAAATGACTATAATTGGTTTGATGATTGTTATAATCTTATGGAAAGTACCTTTGAGAAATATAAACCCTATCAAGCACTCAAGAAAAATGAAGCAGTTAAATCTATTACTGTAGAAAATGGGAAAAAGAAAAAATCATATCTAGTACCTGAGGAAGATATAATTATTCCTGTTAGTGATGAAGAAAAAAGCAGAGTACATACTATTATAGAAGCTAAGGAAACTTGTAAAGCCCCTATTACTAGAGGAAAAGTTTATGGAAGAGCAAAAGTATATATTGAAGATAAATTGATTTCAACAACTAACCTCATAGCAAGGGAAGATATTGAAGAAAATAGATTTATTGATCATATATTAGATTTTTTCAAATAAAACAATAGAGATTAAATTATTAAAGACTCCTAATTTCATTTAAATTAGGGGTTTATTATTGCATACAAACTCTCACTGTTTCAAAAGATCGAGTTGCTTATTAAAGTTACTTTTATACTTTTTATGTAACAGATTTTTTTCTTTTTAATATCCTAATATTATAGGGTTATTCTTAGTAAAGTGGGGGATTTGAGTGAAAGAGAAAATTAGATATGAATGTATTGATGCAGGGAGTGAATATTGCCCTTGTTATCTAGCTGAAACAGGTGATTGTATAACATGCTCTCATTTACAAGGAAAGAGTTTTTGTGATTGTAATTGGAGGGGGGTTTGCATATATCAAGAATACACTTGTAATGGAGAGAGGTCAAAACCTTCTAGACAGACCTATGAATCTAAAATACTAGAAAAAAGAATGGTTGGAGAAAATCTAATTATCTTTAAAATTTCTGTTATGAGAACATTGGCTAGACAACTTAAACAACCTGGTTCATATATATTTATAAGAAATCCTGAAAAACCAGGTTATTTTGATATTCCAATGTCCATAGTAAATTCAGATGAAGAAACTGGAGAAATAGATGTAGCAGTCCAAGTAATAGGTAGTAAAACAAAGGCACTATTAGATTTGGAAGATTATATCCTAGTAAGAGGACCTTATTGGAATGGTTTGGTGGGATTGAAAAAGTTAAAGACATTAAGTGATTCAAATGCATTAATTGTTGCTAGAGGAGTTACGTTAGCTCCTGCAGTGTTAATTTGCAAGTATTTATTAAGAAATAATAATAAAATCACCTTTATAATTGATAAAGGTAAATTTGAAGAAATTTTTATTAATGATTATATTGATAGTCTTAATATTTTAACAATTGATACAGATATTACTTCTGAAAAAGGAAAAATTCTTATACAAGAATTAGTTAAAAATAATAACTATGAATTATGTTATAGTGGTGGCTCTGATATACAACATAAAGTATTGTACGATAATATTATTGAATTATCACCAAAAACTAGATTTACAATATCTAATAATAAAGAGATATGTTGTGGAGAAGGAATTTGCGGGTCTTGTTCTATAAAAGTGGGGGAAAAAGTATTAAAATCATGTAAAGCTCAATTTGAAACGTCATATATGGTTGAAAGGGGGAAGATAAATGACTAAGATAGTAGTTATAGGCGGTGGTTGGGCCGGATGTGCAGCGGCTATAGCGGCTAAGAAGGCTGGTGCAGATGTAGTACTTATTGAGAGAACAGACATGTTATTAGGTCTAGGCAATGTTGGTGGAATAATGAGGAACAATGGTAGGTTTACAGCGGCAGAAGAGGCTATTCTATTAGGAGCAGGAGAATTATTCGCTATTACGGATGAATTATCTCGACATGTTAATATTGATTTTCCAGGTCATAAACATGCTAGCCTCTATGATGTAAGTAAAGTTGAACCAAAGGTAAGAAAACTATTGCAAGAAATGGAAATTGATATAAAATTAAAATCAAGGGTTGTAGATGTTAACATTGAGGACGGTACAATTAAATCATTACTTTTACATGATGATAGTATTATAGATGGTGACATTTTTATAGAAACTACTGGATCTACTGGCCCTATGGGAAACTGTTTAAAATATGGTAATGGATGTGCCATGTGTATTCTTAGATGTCCTACCTTTGGGCCAAGGGTAAGTATAAGTATGAAGTCAGGTATAGAGGATATACTGGGCCAAAGAAGCGATGGTTCTTATGGCGCCTTTAGTGGTTCATGTAAACTTAATAAGGACTCATTAAGTTCGGAGATAGTTAATCAGCTTAATGATAAAGGAGTAGTAGTTCTTTCAGTACCAAAGGAAGATATCAATAAAGATAAATTAAAGATGAAGGTTTGCCAACAATATGCCTTAAAAGAATATGCTGAAAATATTGTATTATTAGATACAGGTCATGCTAAACTAATGGCACCATTTTATCCATTAGAAAAACTAAGAAAAATAAAGGGCCTTGAAAATGCGAGGTTCGAAGACCCATATGCTGGGGGTGTTGGAAACTCGATAAGATACTTATCAATAGCACCTAGGGATAATACAATGAAGGTAATTGGAGTAGATAACTTGCTATGTGCAGGAGAGAAATCAGGTCTTTTTGTTGGTCATACAGAAGCAATAGTGACCGGTAGCTTAGCAGGACATAATAGTGTTAGAATAGATAAGGGCATCAAACCCCTTGAACTACCTACTAGTTTATCAATAGGCGATCTAATTGTATTTGCTAATGAAATGATTAAGACTAAAGAAGGATTAAAAACAAGATATACTTTCGCTGGATCAATTTATTTCGAAAGAATGAAAAAACAAAATTTATATACAACAGACATTAATGAGCTAAGAAGAAAAATTGAAAGACTAAATTTAATAAATATATTTGAAGAGAAAATTGTATAAAATATTAGATGAGAAGTTAAATATTTTAATTTTACAAGTCTAGTCTACTTTTTGCAAATAATTAATAACAAGGGAGAAGTTTATGAGATTACAAAAGTATATTGCAAAGGCTGGTATAACTTCAAGAAGAAAAGCTGAAAAGTTAATTGAGGATGGTAGAATCAAAGTTAATGGGGAAGTAGTAAAAGAAATGGGAATAAAGATAAATCCTCAAAATGATGTTATTGAGTTTGATAATAAGGAGATTTTCCTAGAAGAAAAGAAGGTATATATATTACTTAACAAACCAGAAGAATATGTAACTACCTTGTCAGATCAATTTAATAGGCCAATTGTGACTGATTTAATAAAGGGAGTAACTGAGAGAATATATCCCGTTGGTAGATTAGATTATAACACTTCAGGGCTATTAATACTAACAAATGATGGTGAATTGACAAATAAAATTACTCACCCTAAAAGTAAAATTAAGAAAACTTATATAGCAAAAATCAAGGGCCTTATATCTGATTTAGAAATGAAACAATTTAGAAATGGAATTAATATTGGAGGTTATATTACTGCTCCAGCTGATATAGAACTTATAAATAAAAGTACAAATAGCTGTGTTGTAAAGGTAACCATACACGAGGGTAAAAATAGACAAATTAGAAGAATGATGGATATTATTGGACACCCAGTTCTAAAACTAAAAAGAATTTCCATAGGCATTATAACTTTAGAAAATTTACCTAAGGGCCTTTGGAGATACTTAACTAGTGAAGAATTAAAGTATTTAAAATCAATGTAATATTATTATTGTTAAGGTTAAAAGGACCTGTTAAAACAGTTTTAATTTAAACAGGTCTTAATCTATAAAGCATAAGAGGACAAGTAGGATAGGAGGGGGTGGGACAAATGATGGAAATTAGAATCACAGAATTAAAAGACATTGAAACAATTAAAGAATTATTAAATAAATCTAGTTTTTCTAATAAGGATATTAGTAAGGCCTTTGATAATTCAATGGTAGTATATGAAAAAGGGAATTTAATAGGATATTCTAGTTATATAGACTTAAAAGATAAAGAAAATACGGCTTTAATAGATTGTATATTTATCGTGGAAGAATTTCGAGGTCAATATATAGGAGATGGATTGGTTAGATCAATTTTAAATCTTATGAAGTCTAGAGGGATTAGTAAGGTATATACAATATCTAATAACAAAACAAATGAGTTCTTGGACAAACTTGGTTTCAATCAAGTAAATAATGATCTATCTCAAGATGTGAAAACGATCAAATTTATATATGATAATATAAAGGAGAATAATAAATTATATGAAGTAAGCTTACAAGAATATTTCAATAAACCCTGTAGGTCTAGTTTATAAAGTAGGAGGTTTGTCGCTATGCAATCAAAATATTTGAATAGGGCAACGGATTTGGCCAAAGATTTCATTAGAAAGACTCTACATGAAGGTGATGTGGCCATTGATGCTACAGTTGGCAATGGAAATGATACCATTTTCTTGTGTAAACAAGTAGGTGAATCAGGAAGAATATATGGATTTGATATTCAGGAGATGGCAATAAATTCTACGATAAAGAAACTAGAAAAATATAATTTCCATAAAAGAACAGTTCTAGTTAGGGATGGACACGAAAATCTCACTAAATATGTGAAAGAAAAAGTTTCAGCAATAATGTTTAATTTAGGATATTTACCAGGAGGGAATCATGAAATTACTACAAACTATTCCTCAACAATTTTAGGAGTTAAGGCAGGAATAGAGCTTTTAAAACCAAATGGGATTATTACTATAGTTATATATCCAGGTCATGCAGAGGGATATAGAGAAAAGGAGGAAGTACTTAATTTTTTAAGTGAAGCAAATCAAGATGTAATTGATGTATTAAAGTTAGAATTTATTAATCAAGTAAATAATCCTCCAATTCTTTTAGCAATAGAAAAGAAATGATATATTAACAGTCCGCATGTAAATAAATTACTTGAGGTCTATTACTTATAAATTTATGAACCTTTACATTACTATTATTTTCTATGGATCTATTACATTTTAAGCATATGTACTTAGACTTTTTTAATTTAGTATAGGATGTTTTTACTGATAAGTTTCCATATTTTTGCCAGCTTTTCCATCCTGTTTTACAAAGCGAAACTCTATTTCCGTAATCTGCATAAACCCATTTCAATATTCTATGAAAATGAAATGGATACTTTGTATAACTTATAAATCTTTTAGGAAAACCAAGATCAATAGTATAGTTTTCAAAACATGTCTCGATTTTAGATTGAAGAGGTTCACCGATTTTAGCATTTATGTATTTATATCCATTATCCTTAAACCAAGGACGTAGATTATCGAACATATATCCTCTACATACTTGAATTTCTTCAGATTTAGATATATTTAAATTATTAAACAAATCTTTAGTTATTTCTATAACTTGATCTAAATACATTTTTTCTTGAAAAAGATTTTGAGAATAATACTTTAAGGAGATAATATCATAATAGTACTCATTTGTCTCAGGTCTCATAGCACCAATTATAGTACCTCCAATTAAACTACCACTTCCTGCATCATCTATAAAAATCAATAATATCACTCCTAATAAGTGTATATAATCATTAAGTTTAGCTTATGTAATTATTTGAAGTTTTATTAATATAAAAGAAAGGTAGTGAGAACTAATGAAAATTTTAGTAACTAATGACGATGGAATATTTGCTGAAGGAATATATAAGTTAGCCTTGGAATTAAACAAGAATCCAGATTATAAAATTTATGTGGTTGCACCGGACAGACAACGAAGTGCAACTGGACATGCCATAACTGTGCATCATCCATTGAGGTCTAACAAGATAAACTATTTTGATACATCGATAGAAGCATGGTCAATAAATGGTACTCCAGCAGACTGTGTGAAAATTGCCATAGAAACGTTACTGAATGAAAAACCTGATATGGTTATATCAGGAATTAATGATGGACCTAATTTAGGAACTGATGTACTTTATTCTGGAACAGTTTCTGCTGCTATTGAAGGTGCAATACATGATATAAAAGCTATTGCTGTATCTATAGCTGGGCGGGGGAAACTAAAATATGCTGAATCAGCATCCTATATTGTTAAAGTAATAGAGAAAGTAAAGGATATGGAACTACCCGTTAATACACTTCTTAACATTAATATACCTAATGAAGATAATATAAAAGGTATAAAAGTTACTACCTTAGGTATAAGAAGGTATAAAAACACATTTGTAAAAAGATTTGATCCAAGGGGAGATACATATTATTGGTTAGGTGGAGAAGTAGTTGAAGAAGAGCAAAAAGAAGACTCAGATGTAATGGCAATTAGAGAAGGTTTTGTTTCCATGACGCCAATACAATATGACTTAACTAATTATAGTTTTATAGAAAAACTACGGGAGTGGAGCTTATAAAAAGAAGAAAAATAATTCAAATAGCAAAAATAAATTTTACGATACTGTTGTTAAAATATTAACTATGATCAGCTGTAATTTTTTTGCCATAATACATAAATCATGGAAAATATTAGGAAATAACTCCGTTGCAACATGTATCAAGTATACATCATTACTGTATACCATAATGTAAATAGTCAAATATGCCAAGATAAAAGTATAATGTATGCAATATATATTGCAAAAAAAAGAAATTTTAAATCAAAATGAAATTTTCATTGCATTACTTCGGAAAAATTGTTATCATTTAGTTAAGAAGATAACGAAGGGGGTAATGAAGTTGAAAAAAGATAAAAATCCACGTTTAAAAATAAAGAAAGAATTATGTAAAGGCTGTAGAATTTGCGTAGAATTTTGTCCTAAGGATGTATTAACAATAGAAGATGGAAAGATAGAGATAAAAGACATAGAAAAATGTATTGAATGCGGCTTATGTGAGCTAAGATGTCCTGACTTTGCAATATATTTAGGAGGTAATGAAGATGAAGAACAATAAAGTAAAATTGATGCAGGGGAATGAAGCCTGTGTTGAAGGAGCACTAGCAGCAGGTATGCAATTTTATGGAGGTTATCCAATTACACCATCTACTGAAATTGCGGAAATTTCAGCAGTTAAACTTCCTAAGGTTGGAGGTAAATTTATTCAAATGGAAGATGAAATAGCCGGGATAGCAGCTGCAATTGGAGGGTCCTTAGCTGGTTTGAAATCAATGACAGCAACTAGTGGTCCAGGTTTTTCACTTAAACAAGAGAACTTAGGATACGCAATAATAGCTGAAATACCTTTAGTTATAGTTAATGTTCAAAGAGGTGGACCAAGTACAGGACTTCCTACTGCACCTGCTCAAGGAGATGTTATGCAAGCTAAGTGGGGAACCCATGGAGACCATCCTATTATAGCTTTAAGTCCTTCTTCCGTTAAGGAAACATTCGATGTAACAGTAAAAGCTTTTAACTTAGCTGAGAAATATAGAACTCCAGTTATAGTTCTTACAGATGAAGTAGTTGGACATATGAGAGAAAAAATAGAAATACCAGATGCAAGTGAAATAGAAATAATTGATAGAAAAAAACCTGAAGCTAATGATGAGAATTACCTTCCTTATGGCGTTAAAGATGGAGAACTTGTTCCAGCAATGGCTGCTTTTGGAGATGGACATAGATTTCATGTAACAGGCCTTTCTCATGAAGAAACAGGTTTTCCAAGTAATAGTTCGGAGATTGCTGAAAAACTTTACGAAAGATTATTTGATAAAATAAATAAGAATCTAGACGATATTATAGATTATGAGGAATTTATGCTAGATGATGCAGAATATGTAGTTTTATCCTATGGAAGTACTGCAAGGTCTGCTAAAAGTGCAGTTAAAAAATTAAGAGCAGAAGGAATTAAGGTAGGTATGTTCAGACCTATTACTATATGGCCTTTCCCAGAAGAGAGAGTTTTAGAACTAAGTAAACAAGTTAAATCAATAGTTGTTGCTGAAATGAATTTGGGTCAATTAGTACTTGAAGTTGAAAGAGTAGTTAAAAGTAATGCTGATGTATTTCATGTTGGTAAAGCAAATGGAGAAGTAGTTACCCCTAATGAAATTGTTGATAAAGTGAAGGAGGTATTATAGTGACTAGTACTTTGATTAAAGATTATTTTAGAGCTGATAAATTACCTCATATATGGTGTCCAGGTTGTGGACATGGAATTCTAATGAGATCTGTAAGTCAAGCAATCCACAATTTAAATTTAGACAAAGATAAGGTCTGCATAGTATCTGGAATCGGTTGTTCATCAAGAGCACCAGGATATATGGATTTTAATACACTTCATACTACCCATGGAAGAGCTTTAGCATTTGCAACAGGTATAAAACTAGCTAGACCTGAACTTGAAGTAATTGTTATGACAGGTGATGGAGATTGTGCGGCAATTGGTGGTAATCATTTAATACATGCAGCTAGAAGAAATATCAATATTACTACTATAGTATTCAACAATAATATTTATGGTATGACTGGAGGTCAATATTCTCCAACTACTCCAACTGATGAGCTAGGAACAACTGCTCCCTATGGGAATATTGATAGGCCATTTGATATAGCGGCCCTTGCAGGAGCAGCTGGTGCAACATATACAGCTAGGGGAACTGCTTACCATGCAAAGCCATTAATTAAACTTGTTGAAAATGGTATTAAGAATAAGGGATTCTCTTTAATTGAAGGAATAAGTGTTTGTCCAACATACTATGGAAGGAAAAATAAAAAGGGTTCTGCTGTTGATATGATGAATTGGCTTAAAGATAATGCTGTAGATGTGAAAGTAGCTGAAAAACTGCCTAAAGAAAAAACTGAAGGGAAATTCTTAATAGGAGAATTTAAAAATACAACTGCACCAGAATATACAGAAGAATATCAAAAAATAATTGAAAAATATCAAAAGGAGGTATAGTATGTCTTTTCAAACAGAAATTCGATTGACTGGCTCGGGAGGACAAGGGCTTATACTTGCCGGAATTATATTAGCAGAAGCGGCTATAAATCAAGGTAAAACTGCAATACAATCTCAATCCTATGGGCCGGAAGCAAGGGGAGGAGCAAGTAAAGCTGAAGTAATAATTAGTGATGAGGAAATTGACTTTCCAAAGGTTGATAAAGCTGATATACTATTAGTTCTGACTCAAGTAGCTTTAGATAAATATATAGATACGATTAAAGAAGATGGAATATTAATTGTTGATTCAACGGTGGAAGTACCCGACAATGTAAAAGTTAAAAGAATAATAAATGTACCTATAATTAAAACTGCATCAGAAAAAGTTGGGAAAATTATGGTGGCTAACATTGTAGCAGTTGGTCTTATACAAGAACTATCTAATATTGTGGACAAAGAATATTTACAAAATGCTGTTCTGAATAGAGTTCCAAAGGGCACAGAAGAACTTAATAAAAAGGCCTTAGAGGAAGGATATAAACTTGCAATAGACCAACAATAGTTTTGTTAGGAGTAAGTATAAATATGGAGAATAGAGATTTGTTTCATAGGATTGAGGATAATTATTCTAAGCTAAGTAAAGGCCAAAAACTTATTGCAGATTATATACTAAATAATTATGATAAAGTAGCCTTTATGACTGCAGCAAAATTAGGTGAAATGGTTGGTGTAAGTGAGTCTACAGTAGTAAGATTTGCTAATGCCATAGACTATGGGGGCTACCCTAAACTTCAAAAGGAATTACAAGGATTAGTAAGAACAAAACTAACAACTGTACAACGAATAGAATTATCGGATAACTATGATGAGGAAAGCCTTATAAAAAAAGTAATTAAATCTGATTTAGATAATATAACAAAGACTATTGAAGAAGTTGATAAAAGAATATTTACTGAAGCTTTAAATAGCATAATTAGTGCTGAAAAAGTTTATATTATTGGAGTTCGTAGTTCTAAGGTGTTAGCTCAATATTTGGGTTTCTATTTAAACTTCTTATTAGATAATGTTCATGAAGTACCGTCAGGGGCAAATGATATATTTGATCAATTAATAAATGTTACGGAGAATGATGTTGTAATTGGTATATCTTATCCTAGATATGCAAAAAAGACATTAGATGCTTTAATATTTGCAAGCAAAAAAAATGCCACCGTAATTGGGATAACTGATAAGATGACATCACCTATTGCTAATATATCAAACTATACTTTGACAGCTAAAAGTAATATGGCATCTTTTGTAGATTCTTTAGTGGCACCTATGAGTCTTATAAATGCTATTATAATTGGATTGAGTATGAGAGATAAAGAAGCAATTTCTGAAAAGTTTAGAAATTTAGAGAATATATGGGATGAATATGATATTTACTTAAAAGGTGATTAATAATTAATAAAAAAGTCTTTAATAAGGATTTTGAAAGTAGATTTCATTTATATTCGCAGCAGTAATTATACTTATACATAACTCATTAATGAAAATAATTTCTATTTTCTATTCATTATAAAAAACAAAGGTTTTAGAATCTTTGTTTTTTTTTATGGATTATTATTTATATTTTATGGCAAAAATATAAATAATGATTTTTATTGAATTTTATAATAGGAGAATATAATGATTACTTTATATTTAATCAGACATGGTGAAACAGTATGGAATATTGAGTCAAAAACTCAAGGGTGCGTTGATATAGATCTAACATTAAAAGGCTTAGAACAAGCAAAATTGATAGCAGAGAAGTTAAAAAAGAACAATAAAAAAGTTCTCTCTATATATACCAGTGATCTAAAAAGATGTTATAAAACGGCAGAAATAATTGGTGAAAGGCTAAATGTAGAAACGATTCCATTAACTGAGCTAAGGGAGATGGATTTTGGTTTGTGGGAGGGATTAACCATAGGAGAAATAAAAAGGAAATATCCTAAAGAATATTATTTATGGAGAAAACAGCCCTCAAAAACCTATATACCAAATGGAGAAAATCTTAAAAGTGTAAAAAAAAGATGCATAGCAGTAATACATAATATTGTAAAAAATTATCATAATGGTAATATCATTATTGTTTCACATACTGTAGCAATAAAAGTCATTATACTAAGTTTATTAGGAATAGATTTATCTCACTATTATAATATAACGCAAAACAATGCATGTATAAATACTTTGGAATTAAGAGATTATGGTCCAGTCTTAACTAGTCTAAATGACATAAATCATCTTAATAACCTTGTTTTTGAATGCTCACAAGGAGGATCGCAAGATGGTTGATAAGTACAGAATATACAATTATATAAATAGAACTTTATTTAAGATTACATTAAGTTTTTTTATTTTATTAATTTCCATACAATTATTTAATAGTGCTAAAGAAATACATATAAATAGTTCTAACACAACTTTAATGACTACTAATTTAGACTTAAAGATAATTGATATAATTCCTAAGTATGGAGAAATAGAGTTAATAATATCAAACACGAAAACAATAAAAGATATAGAGATATATCTAAATAGTAAAAAAATGGATATTCATGACAATACATTTATTATTAAAGTAAGTAATGGAGATCTATTGGAGTTTATTTGTAAAAGAAAAGATATCGTTATAAAAATAAAGGATCTTCAAGGTAGCGTTGAAAACATTGGCGAAGAAGAAATATATGAACTTAATATCGGATATAATCGGCCAATATCTATAAAATTGAAAGATTATTAAGTTTATCTTGTTATTAATACCAATTTAAGATATAATTTTATGTGAAAATGAAAACCTTGTCTAATACTAAGGTATTTAGAGGTATTATTATAATTAATTAAATTGGTTAAAGCCACCAGATACTGGTGGTTTATGCTTTATGGGAGGTGATATTAGTTGAACAACTTATCTATAGCAATAGATGGTCCAGCTGGGGCAGGGAAAAGTACAATAGCAAGACAAATTGCAGAAATACTAAATTTAATATATATAGATACAGGTGCAATGTATAGAGCCTTTACTTTAAAAATATTAACTGATAACATTTCATTAAGGGATAGTAATTTAATTAGAAAAACCCTTGAAAATACTAAAATTGATATAATTAATACAAGTGTATATTTAGATAAAGTGAAGGTGGATAAGGAAATAAGAAGTCCTAAAATCAATTCTATGGTATCAGAGGTTGCCACATTACCCTTTGTTAGACAAGTTTTGGTTAAGATGCAACAAGCGATAGCTAAAGATAATAATGTGATAATGGATGGAAGAGACATTGGTACTAGGGTTTTACCAAACGCAAATTTTAAATTTTTTATAACAGCATCTATTGAGGAAAGAGCAAAGAGACGATATAAAGAATTAATTGAAAAAGGTTATAATTGCACCATTGATGATATAATATCTGAATTATCTCAAAGAGACAGAATTGATAGTCAAAGATCTATGGATCCATTAAAAAAAGCAGATGATGCAACTGTAATTGACACTACTGATAAAACAATAGATGATGTAATTAATTATATTTTACATATTATTAATAAAGGTTAATTGGTAGGTGGGAGTACTTTGAAAATACTTGTTGCTAAAAACTCAGGATTTTGTTTTGGCGTAAAGCAGGCAATAAATAAGGCGTTGGATATTGTTAAAGTAAAAGGTGATAAGAATATCTTTACTTATGGGCCATTAATACATAATACACAAGTGATAGAAGAAATGCGCCAAAAGGGGATTATCCCTATAGGCAATTTAGAAGAAGCTAAAGATTCCATTATAATTATTAGATCCCATGGAGTTGGACTAGAGTTATATGAGTTAGCTAAAAATTTAAATATTGAGATAATCGATGCTACTTGTCCTTTTGTTCGAAAAGTACAAAATATTGCTAGGGAGTATTGTAGGAAAGACTATAAAGTAGTAATAATTGGAGATCCTAATCATCCAGAGGTAATAGGAATAAATGGATGGTGTAATAATGATGCACTTATTGTAGATAATAAAGATAAGGTAAAAAACTTGCCTATATATGAAAAGCTGTGTGTTGTAGCTCAAACCACAATTACAAATGACAAGTGGGAAAATATTACTTCTGAATTGAAAAATAAGGGCCAAGAAGTTCGGGAGTTTAACACAATATGTTTGGCTACCAAGGAAAGACAGGATTCATGTGCCAAAGTAGCTGAAAAGGTTGACTACATGATTGTAATTGGTGGATATCATAGTTCAAATACTCAAAAACTTTATAAGATTGCTAAGCAGCATTGTGAAAATACACTACATATTGAAACAAGTAAAGAGATTAATTTGAATGATTTTGATACAGATAGTATTATTGGTATAACTGCTGGTGCATCTACACCAGAATGGATAATAAATGATGTAATAAAAAAAATTGAGAGTAAAGGTGGCGTTTAATTATGGAAAATGATAATTTGCAAGAAATGTTAGATCAAGAAGATAATTTTATGACAGTTCCAAGAAGAGGAAATATAATAAAGGGAACTGTTGTACAGGTATCTGACGATGAAGTGATAGTTAATATCGGGTACAAGTCTGATGGCGTAATACCATTTGCTGAGATTTCAAACAATCCAAATTTCGATGTTAAGAATGCAATTAAAGAGGGACAAGCGATAGAAGTATATGTTATAAAGGTAGATGATAGAGATGGTAATGTTTTACTTTCTAAGCGAAGAGTTGATTCTATTAAAGACTGGGATGTATTAGAGGAAAAATCTCAAAATAATGAGATATTAACTGTAAGAACTGGTGAAGTCGTTAAAGGCGGTATAATTGCATATTTTAATGAAATAAGAGGATTTATACCTGCGTCTCAATTATCAAATACATATGTGGAAAATCTACAACAGTATTCAGGTAAAGATTTAGAAGCAAAGGCAATCGAAGTGAATAAATCTAAACAGAGAGCCATTTTTTCCCATAAAATAGTACTTGAAGAAAGAAAAGAGAAAATACTTAAGGATTTTTGGAATACCATTGAAAAAGATACGATAATGAAGGGTGAAGTTAAAAGACTTACAAATTTTGGAGCCTTTGTAGATTTAGGAGGCGTTGATGGTCTTATTCATATATCTGAAATATCATGGGGAAGGGTTAAACATCCTTCAGACGTATTAAATATTGGAGATGCTGTTGAGGTATATGTTAAAGATTTTGATAAAGAGTCAGGAAAAATATCCCTCAGTTTAAAAGAAACGAGAAAAGATCCATGGTTAGAGGTATATGAAAATTATAAAGTGGGAGAAATAAAAGTAGGCAAGGTTGTAAAGCTAGTTGATTTTGGTGCTTTTATTGAATTAGAACCTGGAATTGAAGGTTTAGTTCATATTTCTCAAATATCAGAAGAAAGAATAGCAAAGCCTTCAGATGTATTGGAAAGAGGACGAAACGTAAATGTTAAGGTACTAGATGTGGATTTAGAAGATAAAAGAATAAGCTTATCTATTAAAGAAGCTAATACTTCTAAAGAAGTTGAAAATTATAAAGAAGATTTAGTTGAAGACACTAAAACTACAATAGGTGATATAATTAGATCAAAAGAAGATAGTGAAGTATAATATTTAATTTGTTGGTAAAAATATAAATACCCTCACAAAATTTCTAATACCCCCTTATATTTCTCATAACCGTGTGTTTACACGGTCTTTTTTTTATTGAAAAAATATGTTAAAATTACTTATGTTGATGTAAAATATAAGATAGATATCTAGTAAATTAATATAGGAGAGGTTAATATATGGAGGGTTATGATAAATTTAAAGATCAAATATATAGGAAGACTGGAATTAATCTATCATGCTATAAAGAAAGACAAATGAAAAGACGAATAGAATCTTTGATTAAAAGGAATAATTTTAATACATATGATGCATATTATAATGCCTTAAATAGTGATAAAAAGCTATTTGATGAATTTATTAACTATTTAACCATAAATGTTTCTGAATTTTATAGAAACCTTGAACAATGGAAGGCATTAAAGGATGAAATAATACCAAAGATACTAAAGAATAATAAGAGAATTAAAGTATGGAGTGCTGCTTGTTCTACTGGTGAAGAACCCTATTCTTTAGTTATGGCACTTAGTAATTTTTTAAATTTGAGAGATATTGAAGTGATAGCAACAGATATTGATCAAGAAGCTATAAATAAGGCCTATGTAGGAGTTTATTCTGCAAAAAGTATTGCGAATGTCCCACAGGAATTTAAAATAAAATATTTTTCATCAATTGCAAACTCCTTTAAAATAAAGGATGAGATAAAAAACTGCGTTAAGTTTAAAAAACATAATTTGCTCACAGATAGCTATCCTGGAAATTGTGATTTAATAGTATGTAGAAATGTAATGATTTATTTTACAGAGGAAGCTAAGGAAGTTATGTATAAAAAATTTAATGATGCCTTAAGTGCAAATGGAATACTTTTTGTTGGTAGTACAGAACAAATTATACTTCCTCACAGGTATAATTTTAAGGCGTCTAGAACTTTTTTTTATGAAAAGGCTCTATAAAATATTGCAAGTTTTTATAACATATAAAACTATAGAGAAACAAAAATAAGTTGTAAGTTGAATGGAATAATTAATTAGATTAATAATTTAAAAGATCCATATAAATGAAATATTAAAAAGCTACCTTAGGTAAAACAACTCCTAATGTAGCTTCTTTGTATTTAAATGACGAATAATGACTTAAATTGCTTTTAAAAAAGCAAGGATTTATAAAGGAATTTCTTTACAAAAAAAGAATAAATTAAATATAGAGTAAAGAGAGGAGCGGATAATAAAATGAAAAATGATGAAAAATATACTATATCAAAGGCCAGTGAAATTACAGGATTTAGTAAGCATGTATTAAGATTTTATGAGAAGGAGTTTGATTTAGAGATACCAAGAAACAAATCTAATCATAGATTTTATACTTATAAAGAAATAGAGAAATTTCTTTATATTAAATCATTAAAGGAAAGAGGCCTATCAAATCAACAAATAAAAACTATAGTTAACTCGGTAGAAGAAATTGTTATTAATGATGAGATAGCGGTAACGGCTGATTATCAAATGAATAATGATATACATATAGTACCTAAGACATCTGGTTTTAACAATATGACTGAGCAAATTGAGGGAATGAAGGAAATGCTGAATCAAGAATTAACTGTGAATTTAAGTTCATTAAGAGAGGGATTGGGTAATGATATTGAGAGTTTATTAAGAAAGTATTTAGGTGAAGAGAATAATTTAAATACTGATAAGGATACTCTGATATCTGAAAATGCTAGGCTAAAAATGAAATTGAAGGAAAGGGTATATGAAACAGCCATACTAAAGGAAAAAATTAAAAAACTAGAAAATAAAAAATCATTATTTCAAAAAATATTTAGTATAAAAAGGATTTAATATAGATAACCTATATTAAATCCTTTTTTATATTAAAAAAACAAAAAACATAAAAGTATACAATTGACAAAATTGTATACGAGTATTATAATATATCTATATTCATTTTTAAATATTTATAATACTAGGAGGTATATTTATGCAAAATTCACAAAAAAAGGCTAGAAAAACTAAAAAATGTGGTGTTATAACATGTATTCACTGTACTAGTAACATCTGTATGAATGATAAATGTGACTTTTATGAAAGATTTTTTCAACAAGAAGATTAGAAAGAGTGTTGCTTATAAAAACACTCTTTTTTTTATAGAGTATTTAATTTCATGAAAAGTAGTATTTAATACAAGGATTATATTTTGGGGATTAAACTAAAAAAAGCGTCATAAGACGCCTCTATTTTATAAGCTATATTTTCTTATGTGGATAGCTTTCAATAGCTCCTTTAAGAATATTCATAGCTTTTTTTAGATCATTTTCATTAAGAATATATGCAATCCTAACTTCATCTCTACCTAAACCAGAAGTAGCATAAAATCCTTCAGCAGGAGCTAACATAACTGTCTCATTATCAATATTAAAATCTTTTAAAAGCCAAATTAAAAATTCCTCAGCATCTTCTACGGGAAGTTTGGCCACTATATAAAAAGCACCGGTAGGTCTTTCGCAAGTAACTCCAGGTATTTCCTGTAAAGCACTATATACAATATCTCTTCTTTTTTGATATTCTCTTATTGTATCTTCAAAGTACTTTTCAGGTAAAGAATATAGTTCTATTGCTCCAACTTGTTCTAATGTAGGCGCACACAGCCTGCCTTGACATAATTTCAAAATATGAGAAATAAGATCTGAATTTTTACTTGCTATTGATCCTATTCTTGCACCACAGGCACTAAATCTCTTAGAAATACTATCTATAATAATAACCCTATCTTTAGTATCATTTATATTTGCAATACTAGTATATGAAAGACCATCATAAATGAATTCTCTGTAGACTTCATCTGATATAATAAAGAGGTTATATTCTTTTGCAATTTCAGCAATCATTTGAATTTCCTCAGGTGAGTAGACTACACCCGTTGGATTTCCAGGATTTGAAAACAAAATCGCCTTTGTTTTTGGTGTAATAAGCTTTATAATTTCCTCCTTACTAGGTAAATGAAATCCCTCTGATGCCTTAGTTGTTATTGCCCTAGGCTTTATATCTGCTGCGTAAGCAAATCCATTATAGTTAGTATAAAAGGGCTCTGGGATTAAAACTTCATCTCCAGGGTCTGCCACTGTAATTAAAGTAAAAAGTAAAGCTTCACTACCACCATTAGTAATTAAGATATCCTCGTTATCAAAAATAATATCATGTTTTTTATAATATCTAACGATAGCATCGATTAACTCTGGTATCCCTTGAGAGTAAGTATATTTTAGTACTTTTTCATTAAAATTTCTCATAGCATCAAAAAATTGAGCCGGTGTTTCAATATCTGGTTGTCCAATATTCAAATGATAAACCTTTTTACCTTGCTTTTTTGTATTTTCAGCAAAAGGTATAAGTTTTCTAATTGGGGATTGCTGCATACATTCTATTCTTTTAGAAAACTTCATAAAAATACCTCCTAATATTATAATTATCACCTTTCTATGATAACATAAATTCAACAAAAAATTTATATTGATTGAAGTAAATAATTTATTTTATTAATATATAAGAGAAGTATCGTAAAAATTTGCAAGATTAATTTTCAAAGCCGTCATAATGTTTGCGTATTTATCAATAATTCAAAAGAAATAGAACATAAGATACAAGTTAATAGAATCAACTTGCAAATTTATTTTCAACAAAATATTGCAAAAAACTCTTTAATTTAATATCATAAATAAATTATAAGAAATAATTTAGATATGCTTTTATAAAAACAATAAGTAATGTATAATAAAAAAAACGATAAAATTTGATTACACTAATTATAATTCTAATATTCGTATGAGTTTTAAGGAGCTGGTATTTTATGCGTCTAGTACCTTTATCAGTTATAAAAGAAGGCGTGTTTTTAGGAAAAACTTTATTTAATGATCAAGGTAAAATATTGTTAACAGAAGGAACCAAGTTAACAAATAGATATATAGATAAAATTAAAGAACAAGGTTTTTATACAATCTATATTATAGACGACTATAGTCAGCAAGAATTAAGAGATGTGATAAAACCTCAAATAAGAAGACAAGCTATTGATACAGTAAGAAATATTTATAATACTTTTTCACAAATAGAAGATCCTGATATAAATGGATTTAAGAAAAACAAAAGCCTAGAAGAAAATGCATTAAATATTGATCAAATTCAAAAGATTGCTAAGACAATTGTGGATGATATATTTACTCAACCGGAACTCTTAGTTGGGCTTGTTGATATAAAAAATTTAGATAGTTATACATATAATCATTGTGTAAATGTTGGCATTCTCGCACTAACCCTGGGAATTGGATATGGGTTAAACAGGAATGATTTATATGATTTAACTCTAGGCTGTATGCTTCATGACATTGGAAAAATATTTATTCCAAAAGCAATATTAAATAAAAATGGTAAACTTTCTAAGGATGAATATGAACTGATACAAAGCCACTGTGAAAAGGGATTTACTTATCTAAGGGAGCATACAGACTTAAGTGCTACGGTTAGGATTATTGCACTTCAACATCAAGAAAGATATGATGGGTCAGGGTATCCAGTGGGATTAAAGGGTGATAATATTAATAAATTGGCTCAAATGGCATCTGTTGCAGATGTATATGATGCACTTACATCGGATCGGCCCTATAGAAGAGCATTGGCTCCTAATGAAGCTATAGAATATATAATGGGCTCAGGAGGGAGACATTTTAATATTAAAATGGTTAAGACATTTCTTGGAAAAATTATACCTTTCCCCATTGGAACCGTAGTACTACTTAGTAATGGATACATTGGAACAGTTGACAAATTAAATATTGAAATGATATTAAGACCAATTATAAAGGTTTTTAGATATGATAATAAAGATATTGATTCTTTTATATGTGATTTATCACAGGAAACAAATGTAGTCATAAAAAGTGTAGTGTATGATTTATAGATTAACTCATTTAATATTTTTTTGTTTTTTGTAAGATAATATTAGAAGGATAGATACTCCTGTTTGCAGGAGTGTTTTTTTTAGAAAGGATGGTTATATGAAAAAATATGTTATTGAAACATGGGGTTGTCAAATGAATGAGCATGATTCTGAAAAGCTTAGTGGTATGCTAGCAAATATGGGCTATCTTGAAATAGATAGCCGTGAAGAGGCTGACTTGGTAATTTTCAATACTTGTTGTGTAAGAGAAAATGCAGAGTTTAAGGTATATGGAAACTTAGGACAATTAAAACCTTTAAAAATGAAAAAACGTGATTTAATTATTGCTGTATGCGGATGTATGATGCAACAGGAGCATATTGTCAATCATATAAAAGAAAAACATCCCTTTGTAGACCTAGTTTTTGGCACCCATAATCTGCATAGATTTCCAGAACTATTAGAGAACTCAATGCAACAAGATAATATGCTTGTTGAGGTTTGGGAAGAAGGTGGACAAATTATTGAAGGTATACCTTCAATCAGAAAATATGGGCTTAAAGCTTTTGTAAATATTATGAATGGATGCAACAATTATTGTACTTATTGCATAGTACCCTATACAAGGGGTAGGGAACGAAGTAGGAAACCAGAAGATATAGTTGAAGAAATTAAAAAATTAGTTGAAAATGGTACCAAAGAAGTCACATTACTTGGTCAAAATGTAAATTCATATGGAAAAGCCCTAGAAGAGAAAATAGACTTTGCGGATTTATTATATAAGATTGATGAAATTAATGGATTAGAGAGAATTCGGTTTATGACATCACATCCTAAGGATATCAACTCTAAACTTATTAGGGCAGTAAAAGAATGTAAAAATGTATGTGAGCATATTCATTTGCCAGTACAAGCTGGAAACAATAATGTATTAAAGAGTATGAATAGAAAATATACTAGAGAAAAGTATTTGGAAATAGTGGATGAAATTAAGACTATAATTCCTGATATAAGTATAACCACAGATATAATTGTAGGATTTCCAGGAGAAACTGAAAAGGACTTTGAAGATACATTGGATTTAGTTGAAAAAGTTAAGTATGATAATGCATTTACTTTCATTTATTCTATAAGGGAAGGAACTCCAGCAGCAAAAATGGATAATCAAATAACAGAAGATGTGAAACATGATCGGTTTAATAGATTACTAAGTATATTACACTCTAATATGCAGGAAATAAACAAGGCGCTTGAGGGAAAAATACTGGAAGTTCTAATAGAAGGAAAAAGTAAGAACGATGAGAGTTATTTAACAGGAAGAACTAGGTCAAATAAAGTTATTAATTTTAAGGGAGATAAATCATTAATAGGAGAACTAGTAAATGTGAAGGTTACTCAAGGCAAAAGTTTTTCCCTGGTTGGAGAAATAGCAGAATAGTTATTTATTCTATTGGATACTATCACTAATATATTATCTCCTAATATAACTATTAACAAAGGAGGTAGACCAGGTCAACACCTGGTTTAACTTTATGTTAGAGATATTTATGGTATAATATATTATTATGAAATAAGGATTTATGTTTTAAATAGGAGGAAATTAATCTATGGGGAAAGCAACTCCAATGATGAAACAATACTTAGAGTTAAAGGAACAAAATAAAGAATCTATATTATTTTTTAGACTTGGGGATTTTTATGAAATGTTCTTTGATGATGCAATTTTAGCATCACGGGAATTAGAAATAACTCTCACTGGAAGGGATTGTGGTCTCAAAGAAAGGGCTCCTATGTGTGGAGTTCCCTATCACTCTGCAGATGCATATATATCTAGATTAATTGATAAAGGATATAAAGTAGCAATATGTGAACAAGTAGAAGATCCTAAAGAGTCTAAAGGTATAGTAAAAAGGGAAGTTGTTCGGACAATAACACCAGGAACAGTTGTGGATCCTGATATGCTTAATGATAGAACTAATAATTATATAATGATAGTTGTAGAAAATGATAGTGGGATTGGTATAGCATATGGCGATATAACTACAGGTGAACTTAATTGTACAGAATTTGTTAATAATAGATGTAAAATGACTATAGATGAAATCAATAAGATTGTACCTAGTGAGATTGTAGTTAGAACCAATGGAAACTATTCTGAAGAATTAATTGATGCAATATCCTCATTCAACAACACAGTAATAACTAGATTTAGAGACAATAGCTTTATATATAATAATGCTAGAGATATGATAAAAGAACATTTTAAAGTTTATTCATTAGATAGTTTAGGACTTAGAGAAAGGGATTTAGCAACTATTGCTGTGGGGGTATTTTTAGATTATATTAATGAGACTCAGAAAGTATCTCTTGTACACATAAATAGTTTGAATATTTATAGTCCCCAAAACTATATGCTATTAGATAAGTACACTAGGAGAAATCTAGAACTAGTTGAGACTATGAGAAGTAAAGATAAAAAGGGTTCACTCCTTTGGACTATAGATAAAAGCACTACATCTATGGGTGCTAGAATGCTAAGAAAATGGATAGAAGAGCCTTTAACTGATACAGAACAAATAAATATGAGATTAGAATCGGTTGAAATTTTATTAAATGATATGCTATTGAGAGAGGATTTAAAGGAACTCTTTAAAGAAATTTATGACCTTGAAAGACTTTCATCAAAAATTGTCTATGGTAACGTTAATGCACGGGATTTAATTGCTTTAAAATCTTCAATAGGGGTTATACCTAAAATAAAGAGTAAAATTGCTAATAGTGAAAGTATTATCCTAAAGGAGATTAATAGTAAATTAGATAGCCTAGAAAATGTCTTTGAATTATTGGATTCATCAATAATAGATGATCCACCAATTTCTATAAAAGATGGAGGTATTATAAAGGCTACATATAATAAAGAACTTCAGGAATTGAGAAGGGCTATTAATGAAGGTAAAACCTGGATATTAAATCTTGAAGAAAGCGAACGAAAAAAAACAGGTATTAAAAACCTAAAGATTGGTTTTAATAAGGTTTTTGGATATTATTTAGAAATTACTAAATCAAACATAAAGAATGCACCGAAGGATTATATTCGAAAACAAACATTAGCAAATGCAGAGAGATATATCACTCCAGAACTAAAGGAAATTGAAAATAAGATTCTTGGAGCCGAAGAAAGAATAGTAGACCTAGAATATAAATTATTCATAGAAGTAAGAATAAAAATACTTGAAAATGTTAAAAGAATTATAAATACAGCAAAGGCTGTGGCAGAATTAGATGTTATTGTGTCCTTTGCTGAAGCTAGTTATATGTATGGTTATAATAAACCAATAGTTAATAATTCTAATGTGATTGAATTAAAGGACTCTAGACATCCAGTAGTTGAGAGAGTATCTGGTGATGAGTTGTTTGTACCAAACGACGCCCTATTAGACAATGATATTGATAGATTCTATATAATTACTGGGCCTAATATGGCAGGAAAATCTACTTATTTAAGACAGGTAGCTTTGAATGTATTAATGGCTCAGATAGGTTGCTTTGTTCCTGCTTCTAAAGCAACTATTGGGGTTGTAGATAGAATATTCACTAGGGTAGGAGCATCCGATGACTTATCTCAAGGGCAGAGTACTTTTATGGTGGAAATGAGTGAATTATCAAACATTCTTCATAATGCAACTTCAAATAGCTTGATAATATTAGATGAGATTGGAAGAGGTACTAGTACATATGATGGTTTAAGTATAGCTTGGTCCGTAGTAGAATATATAAGCAATAGTAATGTAATAGGAGCTAAAACTTTATTTGCCACCCATTATCATGAATTAACAGAACTGGAAGGTCAGATCAAGGGAGTTAAAAATTATTCAATATCAGTAAAGGAATCAGGAGATGACATTGTATTTCTTAGAAAGATAATTAGAGGTGGCGCTGACCAAAGTTATGGAATACAAGTAGCAAAATTAGCAGGATTGCCTCAAAATGTAATTAAAAGAGCTCAAGAAATATTATTAGAGCTAGAATCCAATGATATTAATAAAAGAAATAATGAGGTAGCTTGTGATATAATTATGGATTCCAAAGAAAATATTTCTGAAGATTACCAGGTTAACTTATTTAACTATAAGTATATGGATATTATTGATGAGCTTAATAATATAGATATAATAAATTTAACACCTATGGATGCAATGAATAAGTTATATAAATTGGTTAACAAAGTGAGAGAATTATAGGGTGATAAAAAATGCTAAAAAGAATAGAAAGATTAGATGAATCTATATCAAATAAAATAGCAGCTGGAGAAGTAGTTGAAAGACCCTCTTCGGTTGTTAAAGAGATGGTTGAAAACTCTATAGATGCCAATGCCACAAATATCACCATTGAAATAAAAAATTCTGGCAAATCCGTTATTAGAGTATCAGATAATGGGCTTGGTATATATAAAGATGATATAAGACTTGCCTTTGAAAGACATGCTACAAGTAAGATTAAAAACGATATAGATATTTATAATATAAAGAGCCTTGGATTTAGAGGAGAAGCCTTGGCTAGTATTGCTTCGGTTTCGAATGTAGAATTAATAACTAAAATCGAAAATGAAAAATCAGGAAATAAGGCAATAGTGAGAAGTGGTATTCTTAAGGAACTAACTGAAATAGGTTGTCCTCAGGGAACTACTATTATTGTTAAGGACTTGTTCTTTAATACCCCTGCAAGATATAAGTTTTTAAAGTCTAATGCTGCTGAGACTAATAGTATTAATTGGGTAGTAAATAATCTAGCTCTTTCTCATCCAGATATTTCCTTTAGGTATATAATTGATAACAAAACCATTTTTACGACACCAGGGAATAATGATATTCAAAATACTATACTAACGATATACGGTAAAGATATAGTAAAGAATTTAATTAGAGTTCAATGTTACAAAGAGAATATTGACCTTAAGGGATATATTTCCGATATAAATTACACTAGGGGAAATAGACAGCTACAGGCTGTGTTTGTTAATGGAAGATATGTTGAAAGTCAGGAATTAACTGAATCTATAAATGCTGCATACAAAACTTTATTGACGGTGAATAGGTATCCAATTTGCTTTTTATATATCAATATACCTACTAATAAAATCGATATTAATATCCATCCAGCAAAAACTAAAATTAGATTTAATGAAGAAGGACACATTAAAAGTTTTATATACTCATCATTAAGAGAAACACTCTTAAAAACTAATCTAGTACCGGATACAGGATTGGAAAATAGTAATAGTAGCAATTTCACAAATCAAGAATATAAAAATGTCAATATGAAAGAAAGACTTGAGGTTGAGCAAAAGACTAAACTAAGTTCAAATCAAAACTTTCAAAATCAAGCCGATACTTATAGTGGGATACAAGAAAATGAGTCCTATAACAAAGAAGATAGTAATGAAAAAGAACAGATTAATATTTTTATTAAAGAAGTACTTAATAATTTAAATACTGATAATTATAAAGATGACTATCTTAAAGAAAAAAAAGAGGAAAATATTAAAGACTTAATAAAAAGCTTTAGAATAGTAGGGCAGTTATTTGACACATATATTATATGTGAAAAGGATGATCAAATGTATTTAATTGATCAGCATGCTGCCCATGAAAAAGTATTATATGAAAAATATATACAAAGTTATTCCCATAACGAAATTATATCCCAAATACTATTAGAGCCCATTATAATAGAAAAAAACTATTCAGACAAAAAAATTATTTTAGATAGTATAGGTATTCTCAATAGATTAGGATACAAAGTTGAAGATTTTGGATATAATACAATTATAATAAGAGAAATACCAATTGACTTTAATATCAATATTGCTAAGATATTTTTTGAAAATATTATTGAAAAATATATTCATAATAAACATGGTGATATTATTATGACGGATATTGTACAAATGGCATGTAAAAATGCAATTAAGGCTAAAAACACCTTAGATAATATAGAAATAAAAGCTTTATTAAATGATTTAAGTACATTAGAAAATCCTTTTACATGTCCACATGGTAGGCCAGTTATAATTTCAATTTCTAAATATGAATTAGAAAAAAAATTCAAGAGAACATAAAATTGTAGGGTGATAATTTTGAAAGAACCTCTAATTATTATTGTTGGTCCAACAGCTGTTGGAAAAACTGATATATCTATCGAAGTTGCGAAAAAGTTAAATGGTGAAATAATTTCTGCAGATTCAATGCAGATTTATAAATATCTAGATATTGGAAGTGCAAAACCAAATAAAGAAGAAATGAATGGGGTAAACCATTATATGATAGATGAAATAGATCCAAGGGACGACTTTTCTGTTTCAGACTATCAAAAAATGGCTAAGGAATATATAAAGGAAATAATTTCTAAGGATAAAATCCCCATAATTGCAGGGGGAACAGGTTTATATGTCAATTCATTAATTTATAATATGAATTTTTCTAATACTTCTTCAGACACTAGTTTAAGAGATGAATTAAATAAAGAATATGAAGAAAAAGGCAAAGAGTATCTATATAAAAAATTAGAGGAGGTTGATAGCAAAGCTGCTAGTAGAATACATCCTAATAATATTAAGAGAGTTATTAGGGCATTAGAGGTTTTTTATTCAACTGGTAGAACAATTAAGGATTTCAGTAACGATATGATGGAATCCCATGATTATAATTACATATTAATAGGTTTGAGGAGGGATAGAAGAGAACTTTATGAGAGAATAAATAAACGGGTTGATATAATGTTTGATATGGGTTTAATCGATGAAGTAAGAAATTTAGTTGAAATGGGACTTACTGAAGAAGATATATCAATGAAGGGTATAGGATATAAAGAAATAATAGCTTACTTAAATGGAGAATATGATATTGAAAAGGCTAGGGAAATAATTAAAAGAAATAGTAGAAGATATGCAAAAAGACAATTAACATGGTTTAAAAGATATGACAAAATAAAATGGTTTGATATTACTGAAAATAATAATAGAAATGAATTAATTAAAATGATTTTAAAGTTTATTGAAGGTATAATGAACTTTACATAGAATATATTTTTAAAGTTAAAAAAATAGGAGGTAAAAACAAAATGAAATCTTCTTTAAATCTACAGGATATTTTTCTTAATCAAGTTAGAAAGGATCACACTTCTATTACAATATATTTGATAAATGGTTTTCAAATGAAAGGATTAGTTAAGGGATTTGATAGCTATACTATTGTAATCGAGAGTGAAGGTAAACAGCAAATGATCTATAAACATGCTATATCAACTATCCAACCTTCTAAAACGGTTAACTTCCTCAACAATAATAACAATAATAAATAGTTAAATAAGATAATGATATAAAATAATTAATAAAATGCGGCTTATTAGCCGTATTTTTATTATGTTACGAATTGGAGGTAAGATTCTAGTGATTAATACAAAGAAAATGCTCATAAAAGAATTTGGTATAAATGAAAAGCTTATAGACTTATCTATCGAAACTGAAGAGGCAATAAAAGATAAGTTCTTGAACATAGACGATATAAAGGCCTTTAATCAATATAAGGTTTTAAGAGCTATGCAACTGAACAGATTAAGTGATATACATTTTAATTGGAATACAGGTTATGGGTACAATGACATAGGAAGAGAAACCTTGGAGAGGATTTATAGTGATGTTTTTGGAACAGAAGAAGCTTTAGTAAGACCAATAATAGTATCTGGTACCCATGCCCTAACACTTTGCTTAACGGGTCTATTAAGGCCTGGTGATGAGCTTATATCTGCAACTTCATATCCCTATGATACTTTGAAGGAAGTAATCGGGATAGAAAGAGGCAAGGGTATTTCTTTAATGGATCTTGGAATTATCTATAAACAGATAGAATTTCAGAAAAATGGAGAAGTTGATTTAGATAAAGTATTAAATAGTATAAATAATAAGACAAAGATGGTATACATACAACGTTCAACTGGATATGGTTTTAGGAAGGCTTTAACAATAAAAAACATTGAAAAAATAATAAAATCTATAAAGAATATTAAAGAAGATGTTATATGTATGGTGGATAACTGTTATGGAGAATTCTTAGAAACTAAAGAACCAACAAATGTTGGGGCTGATATTATGGCAGGTTCATTAATAAAAAACCCAGGTGGTGGTTTAGCTTTAACAGGAGGATATGTTGTAGGCAATGCTGAATTAATTGAATTGGTGTCCTATAGGATGACATCACCTGGAATAGGGAAAGAATGCGGACTAACATTTGGACAAACAAGAAGCATGTTCCAGGGATTATTTATGGCACCCCAGGTAGTATCAGATGCTCTTAAGGGGGCAATATTCTGTGCCAAGATATTTGAAAGTTTAGGATTTGAAGTGTGTCCAAACTATAATGAAGAAAGAAGTGATATAATTCAATCAATAAAGTTGGGTACTGAAGATAGGGTAATAGCATTTTGTGAAGGAATACAAGGAGCGGCCCCTGTTGATTCCTTTGTAAAGCCTGAGCCATGGGATATGCCAGGGTATAATGATAAGGTTATAATGGCTGCAGGTGCCTTTGTACAAGGTTCTTCCATAGAATTGAGTGCCGATGCTCCCATAAGACCACCTTATATAGCATATTTTCAAGGCGGATTAACCTATAATCATTCAAAATTTGGTGTTCTAAAGGGTATACAATCAATGCTTAATAAGAATCTATTATCAATATAAACAAAAGGAACTAGATCATAAACTCTAGTTCCTTTTGTTTATATTGGATTTATAGTTTTCTAAATACACCTTTTACTTTACCTAATAATTTTACATTTTTTACTTTTATAGGGCTCATAAATTCATTTTCTGGTTGAAGTCTTATATAGTTACTTTCTTTAAAAAATCTTTTGACAGTGGCAGAATCATCTAATAAAGCAACTACAATATCTCCATTATTTGCTATAGGTTGTTGTTTTACTAAGACATAGTCATTGTCTAAGATTCCTGCATTAATCATACTATCCCCGTTTACCTGTAACATAAAATACTTACCTGAATCAATAAAATCCATAGGCACGGGATAGGTTTCTTCAATATTCTCAATGGCCAATATAGGCTCCCCAGCAGTAACTTTCCCAATAACAGGTATGTAAGCCACTTCAGTATTATTATACTCTATATTAGTAAGTGAATCCAGTAGTTCTATAGCTCTAGGTTTTGTAGAATCACGTCTAATATATCCTTTTTTTTCTAATTTAATCAAATGACCATGAACAGTAGAAGTTGATTTTAAACCAACAGCTTCACATATTTCTCTAACTGAAGGAGGATAGCCTTTATTATATACTTCATTTTTTATAAAATCTAATATTCTAATTTGTTGACTTGATAAATCTGAATTCATGTTTGCACCTCTCAATAATAGTTCTTTGCTTAATTATAACATAGTATAATAATTTCTTCAAACATAAGTTCGATAAAATGCTTTACACAGAACAGCTGTTCGAGTATAATGTAAATACGAACAAATGTTTGGTGAGGAGGGTCAATGTGAAAAGGATAATAATAATTAACCATAAAAGATTTATGTTAAGTATGACTGTGATTATAGTTTTTATATTTTCTCTACTGTATTTATTAGGTGGATTTATAAATATAGTTGAGGGTTATGAACCTAACAAATATATGGAGATATATGTTAAGGGCGGCGATACAATTTGGGGTATAGCAAGAAAATACTCCTCAAAAGCAATAGACATTAGAGAATCTATTTACAAGATTGAAAGATTAAATAAATTAGAAAGTTTTAATATAAGGCCTGGACAGTTAATTAAAGTACCCATAGAATAACTTTCTATATAATACATACCTATAAAACAATACCCCCTTATTGATAAATAAGGGGGTATTGTTTATAAAACTAGAAAATAATAGACTTTTGACATAATATAGTTAAATGCTTATATATACTGGGTTTAAGGCATAAAGTTCATTTCTTAAAAAATGGACTTTATTCTATTTTGTACCTTTGAAAATCAAATAATAAAGTTCATATTTTAATCTATTAATATCATTAAATATTCCGTTTCAAAAGTTCAAATTAAATTATTTTGCTTACAATAAAAATAAAGCTGCTATGAGGAATTTAATACGTTATTATTTATCTTAAAGATTATCCATAATAAATAGAATAATCAATTATATTGAATGTAGTTTGTTCGTTGTATATAAACTAACATGCTAAAACTACATTTAATGGAGTTCATGGGAAGCCATGAGCTCTTTTTAGTTAGAAATGATGTCGATATATTACGAAAGAATTTTGAAGGATATGTCATATTTTGTTAGAATATATATAATTAGTATGGAAAAGATGTTCAGAAAAATAATTTATCAAAGAGTCAAAGAAAACTTAAATATTTATATTTAGATAGTAATATGTATAAGAATGTTATATATAAGTAAATATTATCGAACCTAGGTTCACAAATACCAATATATAAGGATAAATAACGAATATATGGTTCGGTAAGATAAGGTAAGGTTACATAAGAAAAATTAATAAATAAAGATTCTATTGAACTCAATGTACGAAAGAACAAACCCAACTGTTTACGTTGTAAAATTGTTATATTAAAGGACTGTATTAGAGTAATATTAAGGGGCCGTAGCTTATTAAAACAGAATCTTTTATCTTACTATTAGTTTTAACCTTATGGGGATTTTAGAAACTGTAATAATGCTATTGAAAAGATGATATGAAAACTAATTGAGCCTTTGTCAGAATTACAAGCTTCTCTAATCTATAATTTTGGATTCTTATAAAAATGGGATTATTGTGTTAGCTGTGTAGTTGTGTTGAGTTCTTAATGGCATATTTTGTAAGTATCTATTATTTAGAATAAAGATTGGTACTACAATGAAAGGGTGATTTAAATGACAAGAATTGGTTATTTAAAATGTGAAGTGTGTGGTAAGATTACGCAAATAAAATTGGAAGCAAGCTATAATTCTACTCAATTTTATATTTATATTCCATGTAAAAATTGTGATACTCTCTTTGTTGGGAATTACAATCAAGATGATGAAAAATTAGAAATCCATACTAATTTTATTAATGCAGAAGAGGTTCTAAATCCTGATAATTTACCAGATTACTTTTGCACAATAACTCAAGATTTTATATCTCAAAAGATTAGAGCTGTTAGTTCTGCTAAGGATACTTTTACTATTCCTAGTTGGATAAAATTTTCTAATCGTTTAGGAGATGAAAATTTAGCAAAAACATTTTCAAATATATATGAAACTAATTTGTCAAAGGATAGGGCTATTTTTGAGTGGAATAGGGTATTAAATTTATGGTTTAACAATAAATACGATCTTTTAAAAGAGCAACTTGAATACTTCTTAGATGCTAAATCTAACAATATAGAGCTAAATGATGAACAAAATTACCTTAGTGCAATACGAAAACTAACTACAAGTCTAACATATTCATTATTTCCAACTAATGAGTATAACAAATTTATTGCTGATATTCGTAAAAATTTTATTAGCGTTAATAATAGTAATGAATCTAATACAAAAGCATTTGTACGAAAACTTGGTGATTTAAATTTATATTTTCAATTAGAAAAAGACATTTCTGAAAGAATAGCTCAGTCATTTGAGTATATAAATGATTTAACACCAATCCGTACGCTATTTGAACTTACTAAAGAAGAACAAGCGTACATCCTTGATACTAATTCAGAACAAGGAATATTTACAACATCTTTCGATAGAGTTAAGCTCTTATATATAGACTCATTTGAAACTATAATAAAAACACTAGTTGTTCCTATAGGACTCAACAACATCCTTGTCAGAGGAAGTCATAATAGTTTCAAAGACTCAAAAATTGATAGCATTGATTCATTTCAGAAATTAGGGACTGCATTTAAGAAGATGAATTATCTGGAAGGAAAAAATCCATTTGAGTTTGGTATTAAACCTGTTCTCAATAATAAATTAAGAAATAGTATTGGACATTGTTCCTATGAACTAAGTAATATAAATCAAATAATTAGATACAACAAAGGTAAAAAAGACATCTCTTTAATTCGTATAAGTTACGAGGTGTATCAAATGATTCTATATCTTATAAAGACATTTAGTTTATTGACTCTTTTACATGAAGCATATTACAAGTTTTATAAATAAACTTATTTTATAAATTTAAAAGAACAACATTTTATTATCCATACATTGCAATTTAAAGAATTAGAAGTTAAGTATAAGTTGTACTTTAATTAACTATTAAGTTCTTATCTTTTCGATAACATAGCAGTTGCAGCCATTCCACGAAAAGCATGCTGATCGTAGCAATATACTAGGAATGTTATGCGGAATTATTGGGCTCGATAGCTGAAAGAAAGAGGTGCATTATGAAAGAGAACTTATTTGAGGAAATTGTAAATAACAATGAATGTCATTCAAAGTTTAAATTGCTTAAATCTTTTGACCAATTTTATGGGCAAAGAAAAATACTAGAGGACTGGGTTATCAATTATTATGATAAAGATGGAAAATTTGTTAAAGAGTTTCAAAAAACATTTCACTCAAGTTTTTGGGAACTGTATTTATCCCAAGTACTATATTCAATGAAGTTACCATTAATACAAAACCATTCAAGGCCAGATTTTATTATCAATTTAGAAAATCAGATATTAGTAGAAGCTGTTGTAGCAAATATAAAGGAAAAAGGGCGAAAGGAAAGCACAAGAAGTATGAGTGATATGTTAGAATCAATAGTGCCAATACATCAAGATGAAAAATTCGATACAATTATCGATGAAGCTATCACAAGATACTCGAATTCAATAATGAGCAAACTTAAATTATACAAGAAAAACTATATTGAGTGTGATTGGGTAGAAGATTGTAATCCTTTTATTATTGCGCTAGGATCATATGACCAGATATCATACGGGAGAGAGTTTATCTACCCACTTTTAGCACTGCTTTATGGAGAATATTATAATCCTACAGTTGATGAGTATGAAAGAATGAAGTATATTTTCAAACCAGGTACAAAATCAAAAATCCCATTAGGTATTTTTAATAATGAAGAATATAAATCAATATCTGCAATTATTTTTTCTTGTACTCTAACAATTGGTAAATTAACTTCATTAGCAATTTCTAATGGATATTTAAAAAATTATAATAACTCAGTTATCAATACTTATTTTTGTTCTGATGAACCACGTTTTAAGTGTCAGTTAGTTTCAAAAGATAATCCAGAATTATTGACAGATGGACTGTTTGTATTTCACAATCCTAATGCGACTAACAAATTATCAATGGACTTGTTTAACTATGAGGCAATAACTCAAATTACTTATGATTTTTCAAAAGAGAAAATATTATCTAGCTTTTTTGATGAGGTGTTATACTCTAGGTTAAATACTCCAACATTTCAAAATAAAGACTATATTGAAGCTTTATCGAATGGATTAATTATGGATTATAATTTTGGGATTTAACTTTCTCGACAAATGAATTCGCTTAACATAGCATTGGAAGACAGTCCACAAAAAGCAAGTGTACCTTAGCAATATATTGATAACATTATAACGCTAAAACATACTTTAACGGATCAGGGGAAACCTTGATCTCTTTTTATTAAGATATGATGTCGATATATGGCGAACGAATTTTGAAGGATTTGTTATATTTTGTTAGAAAATAAATTTAGTATAGGAAAGATGTACATAAGAATAGTTTATTAGAGAATCAAAACACACTTAATTATTTGTTTTTTTAAAAACTAACTGGACTAAATGTAAGGGAGATAAAGAACTAAAAAGGGGGAAAACATGTATATTTCTAAAATTCAAATCAATAATTACAAAAACTTTAGTGATATAGCTATTAATTTTAATGATGGGATCAATGCTATTATTGGTCACAATAATGCGGGAAAATCAAATTTGATAAAGGCGTTGTCCATAATATTTGATTCTACTACAAAAAAACAATTAGAAATTGATGATTTTAATAAATATATACCATTAGAAAATTTAAAAGTAAAGCCGCCCCAAATTACAATATCTGTTACTATTACACAAAGTCAAGATGAAGATTTAATGTCAGATGATTTGGTAACAGTTAGTAACTGGTTGACAAAGTTAGAAAAACCATATGAAGCACAATTGACTTATGAGTTTTTTCTACCAACAAAAGAACATTTAAATTATCTTGCAATGGTTGAGACTTCAACAAGTACTCAAGAAATATGGAAAATAATATATGAGGAATTCATTAGGTTGTACACATATAGAGTTTGGGGTGGAAATCCTATAAATCAAGTAACTGCAGATGGAGAATCATTGCAAAAATTTGATTTTCAATTTTTAGATGCAATTCGTGACGTAGAAAGAGATATGTTTACAGGGAAAAATACATTATTAAAAAATGTTTTAGATTTTTTTATGGATTATAATATTAAGTCAGATAAAGATATTTCAGATGAAGATAAACTATTAGCTATAAAAGCAAAAAAGCAGGAGTTTACAAGCACAGCAGATATATTACTTAACCATCTCCATGAAAGAATGACCGAGGGTAAACATCAAATTCTTTCTTACGCTAAAGAAATAGGAGTATCATTTGATAAATCTATTCCAAATTTTGATGGAAGTATCTCTGATATAGAATTATATTCTGCCTTAAAACTTATAGTTGAATATGAAACAGGAATTAAGATACCGGTTTCTAATAATGGTTTAGGATACAATAATTTAATATTTATGTCTTTGCTATTATCAAAAATGCAAGTTAATTCTGATGGAAAGTATTTAGGAAGTAATGCAAAAGTGTTTCCTATTTTGTCAATTGAGGAACCAGAAGCACACTTACATCCATCAATGCAACATCAGTTTTTGAAATTTTTAAAAAAAAATAAATCTCAAAATAAGGTGCGACAAATATTTATCTCTACCCATTCAACGCACATAACCTCTTCTATTTCACTAGATGAAATGATTTGCCTTTATAAAGATAAAGAAAAAACATGTGTGGGGTATCCAGGGAAAGTATTTGGTTCAAATGAAAAAAGCAAAAAATACGTACAGCGATTTTTAGATGCAACAAAATCTGATATGTTATTTTCAGAAAAGGTTATTTTAGTAGAAGGAATAGCTGAACAATTACTATTATCAATATTTGCACAATATAACGGAATATATTTGGAAGACAAACATGTTACAGTTATCAATGTTGGCGGAAGATATTTTAACCATTTTCTATATTTATTTGATAGTAGAAATCCTAATGCAATAAATAGAAAGGTAGCTTGTTTGACTGACAGAGACCCAGAGAGAAAACAAAAAAGTGGTGGTAATTTTACTAAATGCTATCCATTTGAACAAAATGTACAAGTCGAAACATATGAATTTCAAGAAAATACATATTTAGATGTATATAAGGAAAATAAACATCCTAATATTCGGAGTTTGTCAAGTCAGTTGTCGTATTTAACTTAAATTCCATACTA